>Ga0209354_10000035_pt1 | contig 68772 bp, 54 predicted proteins | sample LauGreSpBDMM15DD_2_FD_187562 | JGI IMG/M metagenome (GOLD analysis project Ga0209354, IMG submission 187562) | Freshwater lake microbial communities from Lake Michigan, USA - Sp13.BD.MM15.DD (SPAdes) (version 2) | ecosystem: Environmental > Aquatic > Freshwater > Lake | place: Lake Michigan...
TATAATTTTTTTATATCATATTTAATATAACCAAGCCTAAAATACACCATTAAATTCTTTTTAATTTACCCATTATACTACTAATGTATAGCCTTTTATTATGATCTTTCTCCTCATTATATTTGTCTAAACTTTTACAAGTAAATTAATTATATTATATATAATATAATTAATGATAATAATACTAATTATATTTATAATTTTAATTAGTATTTACATAATTTACTCTAAAAGAAAAATCTACTCTGGATGGATAAAAATATCTGAAGATAAAGATTCTGTTACACTACAACAAAATTGTAATTCTCTTTATTGTCAACCAAATATTATAAAATTACCTTGGACATATGAATCTGAATGTTCTAAACCTTGTGATGGTGGAATTATGACAAAATATGTATTAGATCCTTCTGGTAATAAAATCCTTTCTGAACCATTCTTATGTAATTCTCAATCGTGCTCTTGTCAAGTATCAAATTGGTCTGATTGGACTAATTGCTCTACCAATTGTGGTGATGGTACACAAACTAGAGTTCGAACTATTATATCTAATCCTTTAGATGGTGAAAATCAATGTCCTCCATTAGTAGATAGTAAACCATGTAAAATACAAGATTGTTCCATTAATTGTATAGGTAATTGGAGTGAATGGGATTCGTGTTCAACTTCTTGTGGTCCAGGAACACAAACTCGCTTTTACAATATTTCGACACCAGCTAATGGTGGTACTAATTGTCCTTATTCTAATAATCAAATAGAACAAAAATCATGTAAAATCCAAGACTGTTCTACTAATTGTATTGGTAGTTGGAGTGAATGGGATTCATGTTCAACTTCTTGTGGTCCAGGAACACAAACTCGTTCATATTCTATATCTAATCCAGCTACTTTGGGTGGTAATAATTGTCCTTATTCTAATAATCAAATAGAAAGTAAAACATGTAAAATAAAAGATTGCCCTACTAATTGTATTGGTAGTTGGAGTGATTGGAATACATGTAGTAAAACATGTGGTGGTGGAACTCAATCTCGTTCATATAATATTTCTACTCCAGCTACTAATGATGGTAATAATTGTCCCTATTATGATAACCAAATAGAAACTAAAATATGCCAAAGCCAAGGGTGTCCTACTAATTGTATTGGTAGTTGGAGTGATTGGAATACATGTCCAGCTTCATGTGGCGAGGGCACTTTAACACGCTCATATAAAGTATCTAACCCAGCTACTAATGGTGGTTTACCATGTCCCTATGCTAATGATTATATTGATACATCTACATGTAAAATACAAGACTGTTCTACAAATTGTATTGGTAATTGGAGTGAATGGGAATCTTGTAGTAAAACATGTGGTGGTGGACTTAAGAAGCGAATATTTAAAGAATTAAAACCAGCTACATATGGTGGTACACCTTGTCAGTATTATGATGGTTATGTAGATGTATCTACATGTAATACAAAAGAATGTCCAATTGATTGTATCGGTGAATGGACATTATGGAGTAACTGTTCTAAACCTTGTGATACAGGTCAAAAACAAAGAACCTATAATATTTTACAACCACAAATGTATGGTGGATTAGCATGTCCATATATAAATGGAACTATTGATATATCATCTTGTAATACTGAAATATGTACATCCTTTATCGAATTAGATAAATGGAGTTATAAAAATGAAACTAGTACAACAGTGACACTACAAAAAACTTGTAGAGATATTTGTATGAATAAAATAGGAGCTTGTTCATATATTAATACAAATATTATACAAAAAACTGTTCCTTGGACAATAGTACCAACGTGTGAATCATGTACTTCTACATTAGTTTCAAACTTAAAATATTATGTAGATACAGAAAATAATAACAATAAAATTTATAGTAAAATACCACATTGTCCTATATGTCCAACATGTAATAATAATGATTCATGTTTAACCTATACTACATTTAATAATTGGCAATATGAATCAGAAACAGCTAATGATATTACAATATCAAGAACTTGTAAAGAAGAAATATATAATGCTTGTTCTAAATTAGATAGTACTGCAACAAAAAAGACAATAACTAAAATTAAAGCAGCCTGTCCTAGAAATTGCTATAATAGTCAAATTCCACAAACACAAGTAACTGATTATATTATAGATCCAACTAATTCTTTTATAAATATTATGAGTAAAACATCATATATTTGTAATCCGAATGAATGTACTTTTACATTGACAATTGATATAACATCTAATATTACTAATTTTAATTTATTAAATTATCTTAAAAATAATGGTTGGAATTCTAGTGATGCTATTATAGTTACAATTATTATAGCAAAAAATGTAATTATTTCATCTAATAGTACAAATATTTCAGCTTTTAATACTGATAGCGGATATACAGCAAACTCTAAAATAAATATTATAAATAATGGATTAATTATTGGTTGTGGAGGTAATGGTGGTAAAGGTGGTGTTCAACCTACTTATGATCCTTATATTACCTCTGGAGGTAATGGAGGTAATGCATTGGAATTGGATGTTAATTGTACAATTACAAATAATGGAAAAATATATGGTGGTGGTGGTGGCGGGGGAGGAGGCGGTATGACTCGGATATATTATTCTAAATCTCCTTATACTATTAATTGCTCTGGTGGTAGCGGTGGTGGTAATGGTGCTGGTGGTGGTACTATAGGATCAGGAAGTATACCTTGTCCTGATGATTCCACCACTTATAAAACAACTGGTACTAATGGAATAATTTCAAATATATTACTAATTAGTGGTAAAGGAGGTTCTTATACTGGTCGCGGTGGATCAGGTGGTAATGGTGGTGCTCCGGGACAAAATGGTTTTAATGGTGTAAGTGGAATAGGAACTAAAGGTTTAGAATGGGATTATTGGTATGGTGCAGGATATAATGGTACTTCAGGTGGTTTAGCAGGTTATTATATTAATGTTAAAAATAATAAAACTATTAATTGGCTAAAAAAAGGATATATAAATGGTAGATATAATGATAGCTCTATACCTTCTGTATTTACTGCTTGTACAGTAATATCTACAAATACAAGTAATTATAATGTTTTAAATGATCTAGTTGCTCAAGGTTGGAACAAGTCAAGCCCTATTGATATGACAATTTTAATTAATTCAAATGTAACTGTGACATCAACAATATCTGGTATACCTGCTATAAGTATATCTAGTCAAGGTAATAATATTATTTATCCTAATACTACTGATATTAGTAGTAATATAACAATTATTAATAATGGTATTATACAAGGATTTACCCTAAATGGTATTGTGGGAAATGCTATAGAAACACATTGTCCATTAACTATAGATAATAAGGGAACTATAAATGGACAAAATAGTTTCTATATAAAACGAATGATTACAGGTGTTATAATTAATTATATTAATCAAGGTATATTAATTGGAAATCTAGACTCAGTAGCTATTGATTGTAAACTATCAGATTGGAATGCTTATGGTGACTGTACTCAAAAGTCAGATGGAAAATATTATAAAACACGTAACAAAACCATAGTAGTTGCTCCTAATAATGGTGGAGCATCTTGCGGTATCACATCTGAGGATCTTTTTTGTCCACCTGTTGATTGCACTCTATTATGGGGAAATACTTGGGGACCATGCACAATGGATAATAATCAATCTTATAGTTACAAATATGCAACAGTTACATCACCTGCTCAATATGGTGGTACTTGTCCTTCAACTGTTCAACGGTCATTGTGTAATCTCCAATTAACTGTTTCTAACATTCAAACTGATTTTAATGTATGGGATATATGTGTCCAAGCTCATAAGTGGAATACCATTGACCCCATAAATGTTATTGTGACTGTGACTTCTACAGGAGTACTTCACCAAAATACCGGAGATGCTGCATTTACAACTGGAAATCATAAATATAATAAGCCATTTCCTTCTGGTTCAACTATAAAGCTGATTATCCAAGCAGGAGGTAAAATATTTGGTAAAGGTGGTAATGGTGGTAATGGTGGGTATGGGTGGCCAGATAATACAGCAGGACTTGCAGGTACAGATGGAGGTGATGCAATTCTTCTAACATATAGTGTTACTATAGAAAATAATGGATTTATTGCAGGAGGTGGTGGTGGTGGTGGTGGTGGTGCAGCAGATGGCAGTTATTATGGTCGTGGTGGTGGCGGGGGTGGGGGTGCAGGTATGATTGTGGGAATTGGAGGCTTAAACGGAACAAATGCATCATATACAACATCATATGTATTTACTCCTGGAGCTGGAGGAACTGCAAGCGGTAATGGTGGTCGTGGTGGTAACTTGGGCCAAGATGGTACCAAAGGTGAAGATAAATATAAAATTGGCGATAGAACTTGGCCAGGTGGAAATGGTGGAAAAAGTGGTAGTTTTATAAAAATTATAAATAATACATATCATACACCTATATTAGCTGTATCTGGTAATGGTCAATATATTGGATATTATTGTGATAATGGAACTTGTAAAACATGTTCATATGGTTCTTATACGACAAATAATGTTTGCTCACTTAATACATCTGATAATAAATATTACAAAACATATAATCGATCAATTACATCTACACCCGCATCACAATTTAATAATACATGTAAGGAACCATTATCATATACAGAAAATTGTCCACCAATAAATTGTGTTGTATCTGATTGGACCAAAACTAAGGATTGTACTTTGGCGACAAATGGAAACTGGTATGAAACACATAATAAAACAATTATCACTCAAGCAGCAAATGGAGGAACAGTGTGTCCTTCTGATTTATCAAAACAAGTATTATGTTCAAAACAAGATTGTTCAGTTGGAAACTGGTATGATATGACACCGTGTCCAGGTCCAGGTATAATAGGTTATTCTGATTATACTTATTTATATTATAAAAATGAGATAAGAGATATCCTACAAATTCCAACATATGGCGGAACTTCATGTCCAACAGATCTTACAAGAACAACACTATGTCCATGCAACCTGGCTTGTACTTCTCAAAGAGTAAGAGATGCAATTAGCAATTATTTAATAAAAAAACTTTCAAAAACTATAAATGGCATTTATTATCAAGCTATACCTTCGTATAGAAAAGCCGAAAAGATAGATGCAGCAAACTGTAAACTTACTTATAGTGTATTATCCTATTGGTGGAGTGATTATTATAAAAAAGTAATGAATGGATCTAATCTTTGGTCCTATACAGGAAACTTTACAATGAATAATGTATGTGAACCATCATGCACAAATTGTTAAAAAAAATCTCAATTATAGTATGAAATGTATTATCTGTTTATCCTATTTATATGCTTTTTTATATTTTATATTAAAAAAGAAACATTTATAGTACCTAGTCAATTCACACAGTGGACTATTTTAAACCAAACACAACAATATATCACTTTTCAAAGAAATGATATAAGTAATAATAAAATAGAACAATCTATTCGTGAATGGACTGGTACTTTACCTTGTTCAAAACCTTGTAATCAAGGTGTTCAATATAAAACTATCGAAAACCCAAATGATCCTACTATTATTATTAGATCATCACTAACATATCCATGTAATACTATGTCATGTTCTAAACCCCAAGTATCACTTTGGACTAAATCAGCAGAACATCATACACAATTACTATACACTAGACAATGTATCAATGATCCATATTGTTCACCATTATATAATGATATTTCATTAAATATGATAGTTCCATTAAATAATGGAACTTGTAGTAAAATATGTGGTGGAGGAGAATTTTATAAATTTGGATTTAATCCAAATAATAATCAAATTGTATATTCTGATAATAGTTATCCATGTAATACACAACCATGTACAGATATTACTTCATTCAGTAATTGGAAATTTGATTCTACAAGAAGTGATCTAGAATATGGATCATACTACCGAGATTGTAGTGATAATAACACGGGCGCATGTTCTCTTTTAAAATCAACTGAAATTAGACAAAAACTTCCTTGGTTACTTACCCTTCCTTGTCCAAAAATGTGTAATATAAATAATGACTTAATATCTACTTATAAAACAGGTTTTAGTCCAGATAAAAAATTCCAATTGAGTTCTAAATTTATATGTAATTCCATATCATGTCCACAAAATATTTTATATAGCAATTCTGAACTTGTATCTAATGTTACCAATCAAAATCAACTTGTTTCACCTAATAATAGATATCAACTTGTAATGAATAATGATGGAAATCTTATATTATATACATTAAATGCATATATAGTATGGAATTCTGGAAGTGCTACTGGAACAACTAATAGTCCATATATATTAACATTAGATAAATCTGGAAAACTTGAAATATTAAACAAAAATAATAGTAGTATTAAGGTTTTATACCAAGGAAATTCACTTAAAAATGAATTTTTTAAATTAATATTACAAGATGATAGAAATTTAGTATTATATGATGCTAATAATACTAAAGTATGGGCAACTGGTACAGATCAAGGTTATAAACATACAACAGATACAAACTTTGCTATTTCAACAAATGCACGTTGTGGTATTATAGTTGATGGAAAAACCCTGAGATGTCCTGATGGTAAATGCTGTTCATATAATTGGTGTAATAATCCAGGTACTGTATGTATGGGAGGATGCTGTGGTAGTAATTATGATGGAAATTTTTAAATTTATTTATTATATAGTATATAATAAATAATGGGTGTATTTACAAGATTAGTAAATAGTTTTAAAAGTATTGATCCAAAAACTGTTGATGAATCTATCTTAAAAGATGTTGTTGCTGGTAAACCAATTAATAAAACAATTAATAATATTAACTATGAAAATGTAATATTTACTCAACAAGGTAATACATTACTCCCTTCTAATGGTATTATTAAAACACCTACTGACAATCTTGAACTAACTAATGTAAGTTGGAGTAATAGCAAACCTAAACAAGGATCTTTTACAAATTTAACTACTTCAGAAAAAGATGTCTACGAAAATATAACATATAATCCTGATGGTTCTATTAATAATGGACGCATTATTGAAATTGATGCTCAAGGTAAAGTTTTTGATTACCAATATAAAGATAGTAAATTGACCAAAGCACCACTAACACCAGAAGCTTCTGCTGCAAATATTAAATTAATAGAAGCTAATAATGCAACTGGATGGAAACAATATATAAGTCCAACATTAAAAACAGTCGCAGCAGGTGGAACATTAGCAGGTAGTTTTTTATTATTAAACCAATTAAAATCATTTTTTGATAACGAAGAAGCACGTCAAGCAGCACAACAATGTATCGCCGAAGAATATAATAACTGTAATACATCATCCACCCCGCCAAATACTTGTGAAATTAATTGTCCTATTCCTCAAGGTGAAAAAGAATGGTATGATTGCTACAAATCTAATTATCTTGAACTAAGAAATAATGGTACCGATGATGCTAAAGCTCAAGAAATGGCTCGCGAAAAATGTGCTGATAAAGAATCATCTATATGTCCACCTTTAGTACCTCAAAGTTTATGTAATGGTTTAGGAAGTTTTTTTAAAGGAATGGGATCATTAAAAAACTATATTATGTATGGTATATATGCATTTATTTTTATTATTATTATTATTATATTTTTTAAATTATTTGGTTAATAAATATTTATACATTAATTGCTGTCTTATCGGGAATCATAGTAGGAAGATCCCTACTTGAATTTAAATAAGAATTAATAGAATCACCTACATTATTATTAATAAGATCAATCACTGATGTTTTTTCTTCTATAATTTCTGTCCAATCTGGTATAATTTTTCTAGTAGCTTCTGAAGTATCTGGTATAATTTGTGCCATGTCAATAAGATTAAAAATATCCTGTACAGATGGACATAAATTTAAATTTATATTTCCAATAAGATTAACTAAAGTTTCACCTAATATTAATAATGGATTCGCAAAACATATTGCTGTTATAAATCCATTCATTAATTGTCCAGGTGTCATTACTTTAAAACCTGAAATAAATGCCAACCAAAACTCTGGATCAATTATACATCCACCAAATGATACTAATGCTAAATATACTGCATATTGCATATTACCTTTCTTTAATTCATTTCTCCACTTTTCAGCTTCTCCTGTAAACTCTAATGCTAACTCTAATCCTAGAAATATACCCTCCGGACTTAATGCAAACTTCATAAATGTTTTTGTTGTATTAGTTCCAAATTGAGTCACTGAATCTAAAGTAATTTTTTGTATTGCTGCTTTAGCCTTATAAGCTCCCATTGGACCATTCCATTTTTTAATCGCATAATCACCCAACTCATTAATTGCATATATATAACTTTTATCAAGAAGAATTGGATGATTTAACATGAATTTCTTAAAATCAGCTTTACAATAAGCTACAACCTTTGGCATATATGCTAAAGCAAATTTTAATGCTTTTTGTTTTAAAAGTGAAATACCATTATTTGTACCTAATATTTTAAGTGTTCTATCTATATCATTATATGTTCTCATAAAATCAACTACATCAACATTACGAGCAGTATCCCCAAAATAATCTGTTATATCTACTTTTGGTCGTTCTTTAACTCCTATTGTTTCTAATAAGAATTTTTCATTAATTGATAAGTCATTTAATTTATTTAATTTAATCTTATTAAGAGCATTATCATATATAGATCTAATAATTTTATTTTCTGTATTTATTCGCATTTTATAATTATCTATTAAATTACTAACATCATTTGATGCTATTAAAAGTTTATTTTCTTTATAAGCAAAATCTAATGAGTTGGCTTTATTTTGTATATTTTGATTAACCATATACATACTTCTTTCAAAATCAACTATATCTTTTGTATATTTAATATTTGCATTGTCTAGTATATTTTTTGCAAATTCATTTACTTCAGATATAATACTATTTTTAAATGTTGTTTTTATATTTAAATCAACTTCAATTTTAAGACGCTCTTTAAATACATCTCCTAATACCTGTTTATAATTAGAATCATTAAAATTAATGTACTTATTGATATCATCATAAATATTATTTGTTAATTTATTTACATTATTAACAATATCATCATCTATATTTACAAGAATATTATCAACCATATTATCATACATATTTTGTGTCATATTATCTAAGTTTTGTAATAGATTTCTATTTATATTTACATTTGTAGCTGCTGTAATTGCATTATCATATGCATTTATTATATGATTACTCTTTAAAGTATATGATGTATTTAATAGATCTATATACTGAATAGATACTGTGTCTAATATTTTTGATTTTATATTTGTTTTAATTTCATTACTTAGTGTAATTAAATTGTTTTTCATATTTTTTTGAATTGTATCATTTACCAAATTTTGAACAGCTTGTTGTTGAGATAATTTATTAATATTTCCAAGATCATCTGTTATATTCTTAAATAAATCTGAACTCATATTTTTGATATCCTCCATCATTCTGGCTTTTGTACTTGCTGTAATATCTGATATATAATTTGCTATTAATGTTTCCTTTAGTTCAATTTCTTTTAGCTTTATTATATCATTTGTAAATGTAGTAATTAACTTGGATTTTTCACTATCAAGTATTAATTTTTGTCTTCCAACTTCTGTTTGCTTTAATAAATCTATTGAATTTCCTTTTAGTTTTTTGTCATATGCTATTTTCTGCTTTTGATATAAATTATCAATATTCCATTTACTATCACCAACTATTCTTTTACCAATTTTTGAGCTACCATAATTCCATAATATTCCTGATACAATCGATAAACCTATATAAATATTGGCAAACATTGGATTATCATTTAAAAAACATTGATACTTATCATAAATACTATCATTACAATTTTCTGATGGTCCAGATTGTTCTGGTGGTAAATCTATTCCTATATCACTAAAACTTACATCTGTACGTACTCTATTTTTATAACAACATTTTACACCTATATTTAGATACTCACTGTATGTATAATCAACTGGACAATATGGTTCCTCATTAGATACTAACGAGGCTTCACAACCCTCTGGTATAGTAAATTTTTTATCACATTCTGTTGCTGGTAATATATTACCTGACCTATCAACACAAATTTGATTACCACTATTACAATATTCCCATGGTAATGGATTGTTATTACTATCAACACAAATGTTACCACATTGTTCTTCTGGTAGTATATTACCAGATGTATCAATGCAATTAACCTGATATAATACACCCTGCTTCTGATATTTATATATTAAAGTTTGAATAATAATAATAGCAACAAGTAAAGATATAAATAAAATTATAGGTCTAATTTTCATAATATATATGCATAGATAAATATCTCAATATAATGTATTATGAACATATACATTTACATACTAATTGCAATATTAATTATATTTATTATTATTTTTTCTGTTAAAAAAGAAAGTATAAACCAACCAATACAACCACCTTTAATTACATCAAATTTTTCTCCTTGGAATATTTTAATAGAAAATCCATACTATGTTACCCTTACAAGACAATGTCTAACATCTGGATGTAAACAATCTGATATTATTAAAGATGTTACTTGGCAAGGTATTACTGAATGTGATAATTGTAAGGGATTTAAATATATTATTGACCCTAACGATTCATCTAAAAAAATTACCTCAAAAAACTTGTATGATTGTTGTAACTTATGGAATTATGATAAGGAAGATGATACAGGTATTACATTTAAAAAAAAATGTGATACATCTAATTGCCAAACTTCATATACATATAAAAGATTCCCATGGGAAGAAGAAACACTTTGTGAAACTAGTTTATGCTATGAAAATCCTAAGGATATTAAATATAGTAAAAAATATATAACAGATCCCAATAATATAAATAATAAGATTTATAGTAATAAAAATTTAGTATGTAATGAACCATGTGCAAAACCAAAATACTCACGTTGGTTAAAATATGATGAAAACTTGGAGGGGATGACATTTTATCGCGACTGTTTAAATTATCCTCAATGCAGTATTGCAGAACAAGATACAATTCAATTTATACGTTGGGATTTATCTGAAGAATGTTCTACAAATTGTGGTCCTGGTCTAACAAAATTCAAAGTCCAAGATCCAAATAATACATCACAATACATAACATCAGATAATATGTACAAATGTAAAAATAATAAATTATGCTCAGAATACCTCACACCCTGGTCTTATTCCTCTGAAAATAATAATGGTATTATGTTTACAAGAACTTGTCAAAATAATACTATGTGCTCTGATATAAGTAATACACTATTTTTATCATGGGAAGGACAAGACTGTAATGTTTATTGTTTAACCGAACCTATAAAAAAACAAAAATATGTTACCAATCCAAATGATAATACACGTTTTCTTAGCAAAAATACATATGATTGTAGTCTTAATAATTGTCCATCTCCTGAATATACTAATTGGAATATTTTAAGTGAAAATGAAGATAATGCAATATTAACACGTAAATGTAAAAATACTTATTGTCCAAATGATAGATCAGAATATGTTAAAACAGTATCTTGGACTGGTACTACATCATGTAGTAAATTATGTAATAGTGGACAATATAAAAAAACATTTACCGATATATCTATCAATTTGACATCAAATAATAATTATTCATGTAATACTCAATCATGTAATACTTTGGTTAACTTCTCACCTTGGAATCCTATTGAAGAAACTGATACTTTCGTTAAATTTTCACGTACATGTCTAGGAGATCCACTAATTTGCTCTAATATAAACCCTATAGATTTAACATTAACAAAATTATGGGAATCAAGTACCGAATGTCCTGAAATATGTAATACTGGTACTTTATTTAAAAATAGAAAAATAATGGCTAATCCTAATAATAATAAAGAAACACTCATAAGTAAACAGGAATATACCTGTAATGATAAACCATGTACACCAATATTTAGTCCATGGAAAAAACTTAATGAAACCCAAGATAAAGCAATATTTTATCGAAATTGTGAAAATCCCCCTTTATGCGATCCACCTTATACAACAAACCCAACATATATGACAACAACAGATTGGACTGATACAATTTGTAATAAACCATGTGATGGTGGTCAAGGTAAGAAAATTGGTAGAGATCCTTATAATAATATTATATATTCAAACTCAGAATATAAGTGCAATATGATACCATGTATTAAAAATGTTACATTTTCTGATTGGAGAGTTGGACAAGATAAAGGCAATACCGTTGTTCTAAAAAGAGATTGCTCTGATAATGATAATAAATCATGTGACTATATTGATCAAGTTTATAGATATACACCATTAGAATCATCAGAGTCAACTGATATACAAACACTAACAAGTCAAGAATATAAGTGGCAAATACCCTTTTGTAAATATATATGCAATAATGATAAAATTCCTCCAATTGAAGTTAGTAAATTTATTTATAACCCTGAAGATCTAAATAAAAAATTTTACAAAAATGAAAAATATATATGCAATTCTAATACTTGTCCAAAATCAGAATATAATGATTGGATTATAACTGACTATATTGATTCTTATATGGTTTGGAATAGAGAATGTAAAAATCCACCTTATTGTCTATATCCCTATGATGATGAAGGAAAAATGACCCATGCTGGTGGATATATAGGAAAAGGAAACTGTAATTTGTCAAACGAATCAAATAATTTATTTGGATCATATCATAAACTATATAATTACCCAAATAATACATCAGGTAATTCACCTATTGAATTTCCTTGTGGAGTTATACCCGATGATCCTAATGATAGACCATATTCAGTCACACCAATCGATAAACAAATATGTATAAATAATTGTCAAGAAAATCCAAGTCGTATATGCTCATTAAGTAATGTTAATTGTTCATCTGCTGATGACTGTACTCGTAAGGTTTGTGGACGTTTAGATGCATCACAACTATCCGCAAAATATTCTATTTCTAATCCTAAATGTATTGATGATAATGAATATTGTAACTTTAGAAATCCATGTATTTATTCCTTAGTAAATACATCAATTAATGATCAACTTGATTGGTGGGAATGCTATAAACCATGTATTGATTCTGGTAGAAATGACTGTAGCCAATTATGTTATAACAAAGAAGCTAGAGCAAATAAATTTTCTGTTTTAAAACAATTTGGTGATAATGAAAAGAAGCAATGTAATGATATATGTTATTCTATAAATAGGAATAAAATACCAGATTCAAATCTTAGTGAAGTATGTAATGAAATATGTAAACAAAGAAATTGTTATAATAAATGTGTTAATCCACCATTTATATTAGCTAATAATATTCAAACACAAAATGGTAATGAAATAAGTAAACTTCCAAATATTATGATAGATATATCAAAAAATATTATTTTTTATTTGATTGATCTTTCTAATAACCTTATTTATTATAATGCAATAGGCGATAGTACTGATGTTAAATATACTAAAATACTTACTAACAATATGGAAATTTTTAATATAGCAACCTATTATAAAAAACAAACTAATAACTTAGATCATGATATATATAATATATTTGATAGCAATAATAATAATATATTTATTTTACTTGATAAAAATAAATCCTTGAATAATTCAAATGAAACTCTTTTTATTGATCCAGATTTAGCTACTATTTGTACAAACTCATGTATACCTTCTATTAAATATATAAATGATTTATATAATAAACAAAATGCACAATATAATGAAAGTAGAGAAAATGCAAAAAATTGTTATAGAGGATATACAACTTGTCTTAAAGAGTTTAATATAGTAAAAGAAGATAAACCAATAATGGTAAATAAAGCATTTAAAACATCTGATAATTTTTCATATAGTTTAGAAAAACCAGGTACATTACGATGCACAACATAAATAATTATTATATTTTGTAGTATTAATATGAGTGTTTATATATTCATACAAATACTTAATTTTATATTGTTTATAATAGTAATTTATAATTTATTAATACTATCAAGTGTAAAAAAATATGTAAATGAATTAAAATCAAATATTGTTTTCTCTGAATGGCAGCGATATAGTGAAAATGACTATTATGTTACTTTTATACGCTATGCTTCTAATACAAATGTTGATAAAAATAAACTTGTGAAAATATTATATTGGACTGATAGTTCTGGATGTAAAGGAATTTGTGATGATAGTATCGGCTATAAAACCGTATTAGATCCTGATTCTAAACAATTAATCTTTTCTAATAAACTTTATAAATGTATAAACAATAAATGTGAAAATATTAGAAAATTAAGTGCATGGAAAATAACAGATATTTGTGATAATTATGTTGTTTTTAATCGTCCTTGTGAACCATATGATGCATGTAGAAATATTCAAACAACATTAATTAAAAATTGGGAAGGTGAAACACCATGTGCGCAAAGTTGTTTTAAAAATGATTATGTATACAATAAAAAAATCATGACTGATCCTAATAATGAGCTTGACTCATCAAAATACATATTTAGTAATGATAAACCATGTAATACCAAAATATGTCCACCTCCAATATTTAGTCCATGGAAAAACTATCGTGAATCAACTGAAGGTATATATATGTACAGAACATGTGAAAACTTTCCACTATGTGATAGTAATACCAATGACTATATTAAGTTATTTACATGGGTTGATACTGAAAATTGTTCTACTATTTGTGGTACTGGGCAAACTGTAAAGTATATTTATGATCCTAATTATGATCCTATAGATATTAATCAAAAAATACAATCACAACGTTTTTATCCATGCAAAAATAATGTTCAATGTGAATCACTAGTTCAATTTTCAGATTGGAATATACTTTCAGAAAATAATACACAAGTAACAATTACTCGTGAATGTACCCTTAAAAATGAACATAAAACAAATCCAAAATATACTAATGGAAATATATGTTCTATTATTGATGAAATTGCTAATCCAATTAGTTTAACTTCTAATTGGACTGGGGCTGATATATGTCCTAAAAACTGTAAATTACCAACAGAAATAGCCCCTAAAACTAATAAATATTTAATTAATCCAACAAATGGTTCTCCTGCATTAATACGTAGTAAAAATCAATATAATTGTAATGATATACTATGTCCATCTGCTGATTACTTTCCATGGTCTATATTAACACAAACACAAACTGATGTAACATTCGAAAGTAAATGTCGTAATCTATACTGTGATGAACCATTAAAAACTCAAACAATACCTTGGGAATCTGAACTTTTATGCTCACAACCTTGTAATGGAGGAACTAAAAAATATCGTGTAAAAAATCCTAATAATAGTTCAACATATCTAGAATCAACAATTGGATTTCCATGTAATACATTCACTTGTGATAGTATAGCTAAATTTTCACCTTGGAAAATATCAACAGAAAATAATGATACTATAACCTTTAATCGTACATGTTCTAGTGATTCTTATACTTGTAATAATATATCTCCAAATTTACTTACTAATACACTCACTTGGATAAAAACAAACTGTTTAGAAAAATGTAACCAAAATTCTGCCTATAATAAGAAATATGTTCTTGATCCTAATGATAATATTACAAAAATAGAAAGAGACCATTTATGTAATACTGTTAAATGTCCAAATGCACAATTTACATCATGGAATATACTTAATGAAAGTATATCAGGTATAACCTTTAAACGTGATTGTATAAATCCACCATACTGTACACCTCCCTATTTATTTGAAAATAATGTTAAGTTTATCCCGTGGGAAGCACCTTATGGTCAATGTTCTAAACCATGTGATGGAGGCAAAGTAAAGTTCCAACTACGTGATTTATCACTAAATAGTATTATATCTTCTAATTATTACCCCTGTAATGATATCCCATGTGTAAATAATGTTGTGCTATCTCAATGGACTTTTAATGAATCTTCATCTAATAGTTCATCTGCTTCATTTACTAGAACTTGTTCTAGTAGTGATAGCTTATCATGTAATTTTATTAATTCTGAAATATTAGTATTATCTATACCCTGGAATTTAGAAAGGACATATAAATGGGTATTTAATCCCAATGATATTACGGGTATTAACAGAATTTCTAGAAGTTTATAATAATAAAATTATTGTAGTATTATTAATGACAATAATATTAATAATACTATTAATCGGAATTATATTCATAATTCCTTTTATTGTATATACATTAAAAAATCCATTAAAAAAATTAGATGATGTTTCTAATAATCTAACTAGTGAATGGATATATGTAAGTGAAACTGAAAAAATGGTATTATTTTCAAGAAAATGTTTATCATCTAAATGTGATCTTGATTCATCAGATCTTATTATGAAACTTGATTGGATTATTGAATCTTGTTCAAAACCATGTAATACTGGTGAAGCAGTTAAATATGTAGTTGATCCAAATAATTTATCAAAAAAGTTTTACTCCAAGGTAATATACTCATGTAATACTGAAAATTGTATTAAAAGTGCAAATTTTGGAGATTGGATAGTTGAATCTAAAGATACTAGTGGTGTTGTATTTAATCGATTATGTATGCCTGATAATATTTGTAAACTTTTGGATCCTAAAGAAACAATAATACGGAAAGACTGGTTAGCAGAAACACCATGTTTTCCTGCTTGTTATGATGAACGATTTGGGAATATATATAATAAAAGCTTTACATTTGACCCTACCAATTCTAAATACATCTATAGTAATGAAAAAATATGTAATACTACTCCTTGCACCAAATCACAATATTCTGAATGGAATCCTGTTCTCGAAACAGAACAAGGTATAGCTTTTGAACGATCCTGTACAGGATTATTATGTGATTTTACATCAGATGAAGTATCACAATTTGTAAAATGGGATACTTCGGAAAATTGTGATACTAATTGTGATGATGGTAAAACATTTAAAATATTATCTAGTCCTAATGATCCTATTAATAAAATCACTTCCAAAAATATGTATAAATGTAATAATAATCCTACATGTGATTCTTTAGTTACTCTTTCAAGTTGGAGTGCTATTGAAGATGTAAGTGGATTTACATTTACACGTATATGTAAATCAAAAACACCTGATAATGCATGCCTAAATTTGGATTTAAGTAAAAATCCATTACAGGTATTTAAACCTTGGGAAATAAATGGTCAATGTTCTGCATTATGTATTATAAATGAAAATGTTCCACAACAAAAAAAATATGCAATTGATATGAATAATGAATTACGTGAAAGCTCACAAACATATCCTTGTAATCAATATAAATGTACTGACTTGTCTTGGCAATATATTTCAGAAAATGAATTTAGTGTAAGTTTTATGAAAAAATGTAATTCTAGTTTATGTGATAGAACACAAGAAGGAGAAACTAAAATTGTTAATTGGAATAATGTATTAACATGTACTAAAGCATGTGATTCTGGTTTGGCATATAAAAGTTGTCCTGATCCAAATAATCCCACTAATAAAATTATTAGTAAAAAAGCATATCCATGCAATACATTAACATGTGAAAATATAGCACAATTTTCACCATGGCGAATATATAATGAAGATACAAGTGGTATCCTATTTGTGAGAGATTGTATTAGCAATTCTGATATATGTATAAATATAGATAAATCTTTATTGGAATTAAATAGAGAATGGTTAAATAAAACACAATGTGATGATATATGTTTTCATGGAAGACTATCATATAATAGAAAATTTATGTTTAGTCCTAATGATGATGTTACAATTATATATCGGTCAGTAAAGGATGTATGTAACCAAAAACCTTGTGATGTTCCCGAATATGGATTATGGAAGGTACAAACAGAAACAAATATGGGTATATTATTTGTTAGAGACTGTTCTAATAATCCATTTTGTGATTCACCATACAATCTTTCACAAAATAATACTGTATTTATTCCATGGTTGGATTTATCAGGTAATTGTTCAAAACTTTGTGATGGAGGATATGCATATAAATATCTATATAATTTAGATGGTAATAAAGTTTACTCTAAACAACAATATGTATGCAATACTTCAAATTGTTCTAATTATGTCGGTTTTAGTCCATGGACACTTACATCAAGTACAGATATAGATGCCAAATTTATACGAGCATGTTTTGATGATAATACTGGGAGATGTAATAATATATCTAATAATTCATTAAAATTAGATATAAGTTGGAATTCAGAACCATGTGAAACAAGTGATGGATATACTAAATATTGTTATAAGGGAACAGCTGATAAAATATTTGTTAATAAATATGTTATTGATCCTAATGATGATTATAAACCATTAGATATACGGAAAGTTGTTAAAAGTACTGTACCATTTTGGTGTAATAAACCTCGATGTACCACTGATATTAACCAATATCCTATATTTTCCACAACACTCGAAATTACTATAAATACTTCTTTAAATTTAAGAAGTAAATTAGTTGAAAATGGCTGGAATGGATATGACCAATTAAATGTTAATATTTATATTGGTGCTGGTATTAATTGCACTGTTAATAGTGGATCTAGTACACATTTAAATCCTGAAACAAAAAGAGAAATTTATATGTTCGAATATCCACCAGCTAGTAATATTGTAATCCATAATAGAGGTAATATAATTGGAAGTGGTGGGAAAGGTAGTAGCAATGGTAATACACCTGGTGGAAATGGTGGTGATGCTATTATTATAAATAGTAAAAATATACTTTTGACTATTTATAATTATGGTGTTATTGGTGGTGGTGGTGGTGGTGGGGTTGGTTCAAATTCTATCCAAGTAAAAATTGTTAAACCAGGAACACAGTGCGTAACATATTCAGATGGAAGATTTTGGTGTGCTTTAATATCTGTAATACAATATGGTAATGGTGGTGGTGGCGGTGCTGGTAAAGTATCATTTTTTGGTAATAGTGGTGCTGCTTCAGGAACTGCTGGTATATTTGACTTTAAAGGTTCTCCCGGACAAAATGGTTCATTATATTATGGTGGTAATGGTGGTATAGCTGGAAATGATGTACTTTCCGGAACAATAGGCGGTGATTTGGGTAAGCCAGGTAAAGACCAAGTTAATGGTACCAAAGGTGGTGAACCTGGTGCTGCTGTATTAATCCCATCACTTCAAAATATAAAGTGGAATATAAATGCTCCATATGGTGAAATAAAAATTATATCACCTCTTCCTAAAGAAGACTATATTTGGTCATGGTAATTGACAAATTGCTAATAAAATTTAATATAATAATACTTTAATATGCCAAAGTGTAAAAATGATCCCGATTCTAATTACATTGGAAATGAACCTAGTCCTAAAGGTTTGGGATTTTGCGCTCACGCTGAAAAAGTAAATACCATCAAAAAAGGTCGGGATGGTAACATTTGGATCATTAAATCTAATAATAATATCAAAAAATGGTTCAAACATAATGATAACAAAAAAAAAGTAAATGATATCGTTGAATTACTTTATAATAAAATGAAAAAATGGTGGATTAAAATGACTGATGGTGCCTTAATAATATGTTTTAAAAATGGTGACGTAAAACTTATTGACAGTAATAAAAAAACAAAAAATGCAAAACTAAAAGAACTAAAAGAATTACATGAAATGTATGGTCAAGATGATAATGTTAAAGCAATTATTTGGAGCGGTATGAGTGTAGATATTCTTTATGGTTTTATCTATTATATCCTTAACAAATATTCAAAAGCTATGTTTAAACAATTAGTGGATTCTGAAAATATTCTATTATTAATCCTTGATAATTTTACTAATCTTTTTGAAAAATATAAACTATTTACTTCAAAGGATTATACTTTTAAAAATAAACCAACTATAGACCATGATAAAATTGCTAAAAAATTAGCATTATAATGCTCAACTTCTGAATTATTTTTTTAAATATTTCAGATCTTTAAAATACAACACCATATCTATATCTTAAACAATATAGATTTATTATATAACATAAAATAATCGTTCCCTGTGAACTTAGTGGATTTCTATATGATGTATATAATTTTCGCTTTGCTGTTTCGTATAATTTGGGTATTATATACTTGTCTGAATAATTTTCTATATAACCCAATATATTAATAAATTCTTGACCTGTCATATTCAGTTTTTTGGCTTCTATTGTAAGTTCATCCCTCTCATCATCTGGTATATCCATTGTCTTATTCATTAAAATATCCTTGTATTTTGATACAAAATCTATCTTACTTTTCATGATACAATGAAATGACATCGATTGTGCTACATACATTATTGGTAACAATATGAATATATTAAATAATGCTATTTTCTTTGATATAATACATCCAAACATCGCAAAACACCATATTATAAGATGAATTAAACATAATAACATTAAATATAACTCGAATGTATTCATATAATTAATTGTTATATATATTTTTTCTTTGACTTAAATAAAAAAATGGTATTAAAAATACATATACACTTACACAATAATATGTATTACTAACATCAAACTCCAATAATAATAATAATAATATTCCATATAATACATACTTATATTGAGCTGAAAGTATACCTAATATGAAAAATACTATCGTCCAATTATTAACATATTTTATTAATGGTACTATCATAAAATAATCATATTTGAAATTCTTCTCATCTTTATATTTTGATAACCATTTATTAATTAAATTTGGAAAACCTGATGCTGATATTGATGAATCATCCGATAATTGATATGCTATATTAGGATGACATGCAAATACATTCATATGTTTATGTTGTCGCGCCATCAAAAAATCAATATGATATGACACCTTCTCTATCTTTTTTAATAGTTTTTTACAACCCTCTAAAGATATCGCATATGCATGTGTTGCCAATGGAAATTCCGGTATAAAAATATTTTCTGATTTTAATTTATTAACATCCCTATTTTTAAATATATCCATTGTGTACATGAATGGATTTTTATAATCTTTATTCTTATCACACATACCTATACAACCTAAGTAAAAGATATCCCAATTTTCTGGTAACTCTGTAATTGCTTTGTTGAAAATTTCTTCGTAATTATCCATAAAGTAAACATCATCCTCAAATACTAATACACTTTTTAATCCCTCTTTTACTACTCTTTTCCAAATATTATAGTGACTTAATGCACAACCAATCATAGAATCAGTACATATACTATGACATACTTTCGATACAAAAGCATTTTTATCATCTTGAGACAATGTTTTACCATTTACTGCTTCAGTTCTTTCAAAAGATATATTATCTTTCTTAAAAAGTGTACCTATTTGTGACATTCTTTTTACATCCTTTTCCATGTTAATTACAAAAACCTTATCATATACCCTGTTAAAAGTATGCATTTATATAATTATCAAACATATTATTTGTCCTATATTATATAACCCTTTTTCATTCTTATTAACCAGTTTGTAAAATAACTTCTATGTAATAATATATGAACATCAAACTAATTGCTATTGCAATAATTTTCCATATTTTTTCAACATATTGTGTACATCATATTGGTAATACTCACTATCACCCATCTAAATCTATTAAACGTAATCTTGATAAAGTATGGGATATTTGTCATAAAATGTTACCCAACTATCATTACCTTGAATATATTGTTAACTTTTTTGTCTTATCAATTATTAGTTATATATTATGTTCAAAATCTTTTATGAAAATATTTCAAGATTATCTAATTTACTTCCCTATTATTATTATTATTCGTTCTATTATGATTCTTGCTACTATACTTCCAAAACATAAAAAATGTGATTCGGAAAATCTTCACTGGTATTCATTTGTTTTTGGTCATTGTTATGATAAAATATTTAGTGGCCATTTCTCTTTTGTTCTTCTTCTAACTCTTTCTATGTTACGATACAACATTATTAATTTAATATCTGCTATTATTATCACTTTTTTGAATGCATTTTTACTTCTCAGTACCAGAAGTCATTACACTAATGATATTATTATAGCCTTTTTTATTACTCACGGTGTTTATAATAACTGCTATATCTCAACTTTGTTTAATTAAATATTTATTTTCTGATACTTCTATATATGAATCTTATAATTATAGGTATTACAATATTAGTTATTGTAATAATACTATATGTGTTAAAACCTAAAAAAATAATAACTAATACACCCACTAATACACCCACTAATACATCCACTAATATATCATCAAATACATCCACTAATATATCATCAAATACATCCACTAATATATCATCAAATACATCCACTAATATACCATCAAATACACCATCAAATACACCCACTAATACAAATACTAATACTATAGATACTATAGATACTATTACTCCCTCTAATACAACTATTACTACAATAGATGTATCTAAAAATATTGTATTACCTACTATATCACCTATTAATTGTGTTGGTAATTGGTCTGAATGGACACAATGTGATAAAATTTGTGGTAGTGGTACTAAAAATAGAACCTATAATATAATTACAATTAAAAATTCTACAGGTCAAGATTGCCCTGTAGCTGATAAAACCATTGATACTTCCTCTTGTAATCTTCAACAATGTCCTCAAGATTGCCAAGTTTCTGCATGGTCACTTTGGTCAACTTGTAGTAAAACATGTGGTAGTGGTACTAGATACCGTACACGTACTGTTACATCATCTACAATCTTAAATGGTGCCACTTGCCCTACACTTAGAGAAGAAGAACCTTGTAATACCCAAGCATGTCCTATTAATTGTACTGTTAGTGACTGGTCTGATTGGTCAACTTGTAGTAAAACATGTGGTGGTGGTACTCAGTCTATTACTAGAACTATAAAAACTCAACCTGCTAATGGTGGTACATTATGTCCAGCTTTGTCAGAAAATATATCTTGTAATACCCAAGCATGTCCTATTAATTGTGCTGTTAGTGACTGGTCTAATTGGTCAACTTGTGATAAAACTTGTGGTGGTGGTGCTCAAACTAGAACTAGGACAATAACTACTCAACCTGCTAATGGTGGTACTACATGTCCAGCTTTATCAGAAAATATATCTTGTAATACCCAAGCATGTCCTATAGATTGTACTGTTAGTGACTGGTCTAATTGGTCAACTTGTGATAAAACTTGTGGTGGTGGTACTCAAACTAGATCTAGAACTATAAATACTCAACCTGCTAATGGTGGTACTACATGCCCACCTTTATCAGAAAATATTACATGTAATACCCAAGCATGTCGTACTGATTGTGCTGTTAGTGACTGGTCTAATTGGTCAACTTGTAAAAATAATGGTTATGATGTTACTTGTGGTGGTGGTACTCGAACTAGATCTAAAACCATTATTACTCAACCTACTAATGGTGGTACACCTTGTCCTAATTTATCAGAAACTATTATGTGTAATACACAAGAATGTCCTTCTGTAAAAAGTGAAATAGGTAATGCTCGCGGAACAGAATTTAACTTTGCTTGTCCTTCAGGCTCCTATATCACTAATCTTTACGGTAGATCTGGTAATTGGCAAGATGCCATAGGTGCCAAATGCTCTAATAACCAAGATAGTGGACTAAAAGGTGGTAGTGGTGGTGGTATTTATGGAATAGATTGTTCTAGTGGTTTTACTGCTATGAATATGAAACTTAGAGACATATGGCATGGTCCTTATGTTGGTACACTTCAACCAACTTGTGGAAATACACAATTATCAATGTTAGGTATTCCATCTGATATTATTCAAAATAAAGATTTATCTTGTCCTCAAGGTTATGCTATTAATCGGATGTTTGGTCATTATGGAGCTTATATTAATCGTGTTGGCTTTGAATGTATTCCTAAATCAGATAATATTATAGATAATACACAATCAGAATATACTGTATGTAATACAAATGATTGTCCTGTTGATTGTGCTGTTAGTGACTGGTCTGATTGGTCAACTTGTAAAAAGAATGGATATGATGTTACTTGTGATGGGGGTATTCAAACTAGAACTAGAACTAAAATTAGAGAGGCTACTAATGGTGGTGCTATATGTCCACCTTTATCAGAAAATATTGCATGTAATACACAACCATGTATTAGAGCTTGAGTTATTTGATAAACATATCATTATAGCGTTTTTATTATTCATACCATGAATAATAATTACTATCTTTCAATGTTCTATTAAATATTTATTATCTAATACTTTTATATATGAATCTAGCAATTATAATAGGTATTTCAATTACAATATTAATAGTTGGAATAATACTATTTATTATAATGCGTAAAAAATCAACCTCTAATACTACAACAACAACTCCAAGTACTATTAATTCAACCTCTAATACACCTAATAATTTACTTGATTCATTAGAAAATATTACCAATTCATCTTCAATTTCACCCACTATATCACCTATTGATTGTACTGGTAATTGGTCTGATTGGTCAACTTGTAATAAAACTTGTGGTGGTGGTACTAAAAATAGAACATATAATGTAACTACTACTAAAAATTCCATTGGTCAAGATTGTCCTGTAAGTGATAAAACTATTGATACATCATCTTGTAATACTAATGCTTGTCCTATTCCTTGTTTAACAACTGATTGGTCTGAATGGAGTGTTTGTAATAGAACTTGCGGGGATGGTCAAAAAACACGTACCAAAACTATTATACAACAACCCGCTTATGGTGGAACCCTATGTCCCGCTATTATCGATACATCCTCATGTAATCTTCAAGAATGTTCCCAAGATTGTAAAGTTTCTATATGGTCACCTTGGTCAACCTGTAGTAAATCATGTGGTAGTGGTACTAGATACCGCACACGTACTGTTACATCATCTACAACTTTAGATGGTGCTTCTTGCCCTTCCTTAAGAGAAGAAGAACCTTGTAATACACAATTATGTCCTATTGATTGTGCTGTAAGTGATTGGTCAAATTGGTCAACTTGTAATGCAACTTGTGGTGGTGGTACTCAAACTAGAACTAGGACAATAACTACTCAACCTGCTAATGGTGGTACCATATGTCCAGCCCTATCAGAAAATATTGTTTGTAACACACAATCATGCACAACTGTGGAAACCAATATAGCTGTCGCTGGTAATGCTCGCGAAACAGAATTTAATTTTGATTGTCCCTCTGGCTCATACATTACAAAACTTTATGGTAGATCTGGTGATTGGCAAGATGCTATAGGTGCCAAATGCTCTAATAACCTTGATAGTGGACTAAAAGGTGGTAATACTGGTAATGCCTATGCAATTGATTGTTCTGATGGTTTTACTGCTATAAACATGAAAACTAAATTTTTTGGTCCTTATGTTGCTACAATTCAACCAACTTGTGGTAATATAAAATTATCAATGTTAGGTACTCCAGCTGGTATTATTGAAAATAAAGATTTAGCTTGTCCTCAAGGTTATGCTATTGGTCGGATGTTTGGTCACCATGGTAGTTATGTAAATCGCCTTGGTTTTGAATGCGTCCCTAAAAATTGATAAAAATGTTATATTCATATTCTGTATAAATATAACAACAAAACATAAATATGTCATCTTCTGAGTTTACGTTTAATGAAAACGAATTTAAACTATTTAATAATAGATCTAATTTTAAAAAATTTTTAGATTATGATATTGAATCATCTGATGTATTATCTACTGATATAACAGAATCTGAAAATAATCAAGATATTAATTCGATATATGATGATATTATTAAAGAAATTACATATTACCAAAATACTAAACGTAAAATTTTATACCAAGACTTCAAATATATTGTTAATAAAATGGTAAAAAATCCTCAAGTCAATTTGTCTGTTTATCAAAAAATGATCCATAATATACAAACCACTAGTGAAAATTTTATAATCAATTATTTACAAAATCATAAGTAAATATTAATTAAGACATTATTGTATCACCATTTTCATCTAATTCTTTAGATTTATTATATTTGGTTTTACCCTTTATAAATTTCATTAATACAGGTGGCGGATTTTTAAACATATATGTTTGTTCCCAATAACCACCCCTAATACTATTATATCCATACTGCTTCATATATGTTAAAATCCAATATATTAATGTAGTATTATCTCCATTTATAATATCCCATCTTATTACTTTATATATACTGGTCCATCCACCTTTTTTTCCATTAATATGTTCACCTATATCCTTAACAGTATCAGAACTTATCCCGAAATAATATTTGTCACCCTCTAAATCTAATTTATAAATGTAACTCATTTTGATTATTCATTTAAATGTTTTAAACATTTAAATAGATAAATTTTAATCAACGTAAATATATTTTAATAAATGTTTATGTAAATCATGTTCAGATTCAATTAAATTTGTCTGTGTCCAATTATCCCGATTAAATAAATTATTAATATGTTTTTGCTCAAATACTTTTTTATATTTTTCTTTTGCTAATCTTGGTACCTTATTCATTTCAATTTCATTCCATTTACCCATTGTTATTTTTGTCTCTACTATGTTTAACCTATTACGAAGTGGTGTCAAAACTTTTTTTCGATAACTTTGCATAGATCTACAATCATTTGGAAACATTAATCCTGCTAACCTTTTTGCTATAATGTCATACTTACCCCCCTCTGATGGTGCCCACTTTGATGCTTGTGTTATATATCCCCCACTTTTTAATTCATCTAAATCACACTCTAATGTAAACCTTAAAAAATTCAATTCCATAATCATGTTGTTATCCATAAGCTTAAATAAATCTCTAAAACATCCATATGTATTACAAAAATAAAATAAAATTTTCATATATATATTTGGTTTTTCCTTCTTTAATTCTTTCATTAATAAACACCCCATATCCCGTTTACCTAAACCATTACCAATATCCCTTACGTAAAACATTAATTTTATAGCCTCATGACTATCATCTATTAATGCTTTCCTAAATAATAATATAATATACTCAGTATCACCTTCACTTATTATTGAATCATACAAGTTCCATATAATACTCATATCTATTACACTTTATTGTCTCTTTTTTTAGGTGTTTTTATATTCTTAATCATTTATCAACAAATAATAATATAAACAGGAAGCATCATTAAAAATGTGCTGTCAGCTTCCTTATTTACCTATAATAATTATATCTTTATATCATTTAAATTTTTTTCTAATTTAGTAACTTCTTTAGCAATCTTTTTTTTACTCGTTGATGATTTAACCTTCTCTTCTTTAACAATATTATTACTCGTTGATGGTTTAACCTCTTCTTTAACAATATCATTACTCGTTGATGGTTTAACCTCTTCTTTAACAATCTCTTCAAAAACTATATTAGGAAATTTATTTTTGTTATATTCAATAGAACTTTGGGCATATGCTATTCTTTGTTCTGATGTACATGTAATATGTCCAATTCCTACTGATGACTTTTCTAGGAAAAATGAGACAAAACCAACTATAATTGTTTTCATATTCCAAATAGGGGACCATGACTCAGGATGATATCCAGAATTGGAAAAACATAACTTCCTATTAATATCAAAACGACCACTAGGTGTTAACATCATGAAATCTGGTGCTCTCTGAGGATAATCTGATGGTATGATAATCTCCAAAATATACTCCCCATTTTTATACTCTTCATCCGGCAAATTATATATCTTTACATACCATGAATCTACATTATCATTCTTAATCGTTACTTTTATAGTATCCAATGGATCTTTATGCATCAGTTTTAACTCGGCCTGAAGACGTTTCATCCGTAGAAAACTCATGATTTCAGTTGTTATTATCCTTGATATTCTAGTCTTTATACCTTTCAATCTTTTTATAAATAGAGTTTACTCTATTTATAAATGAGGGGGCATATTTCCAAAGGAAATGTGTTAAATCTTTTTATAATCAACATTGTTGATTATAAAAAGATTAGGTGAGACGTAAGACGAGATCAATCTTTTTATAAATAGAGTTTACTCTATTTATAAATGAGGGGGCATATTTCCAAAGGAAATGTGTTAAATCTTTTTATAATCAACATTGTTGATTAAATAATAAATTGAAAATAAAATAACATAATCAAACAATTCTCAATATACAATCATGAGACAAATAATACCTTCATCTAAAATGGAAACCTACTATATTTCTAATAATCTTCATGAATTTATAGGTACAACTAATAAAACTATATCAAAAATGGATTTTTTAAAAGCTATAATTGACTATGCTAAATATCATAAATTACAACATCTGATTCACACTCATATTATTATTCCCGATAAAACCCTCCAAAAATTATTCAATATACAACATTATCAAATAATTGATCTGTCTAAATTTTCACTGTATTTTACTCCTCATATTTGCTCTACTTCATCAAGATAATAAATAGCTCCGCATTTTTCTTGATATATCCATACTGATTGTAATATAACCTTAATTTTAATATCATGTTTAAAATCTATTTCATGAAAAGCTGATGATGATTTTATCATATATCTACCCCTTCGTTTTTGTATTCTGATCTTCCATAAAGGATTAAATCCATCTTTTTTCTTAATAGAACTGACCCATTCTAAACTACCATTTATTGTTCTCATATACTCATATAACTCTTTTTCTACTTTATAAATATCTCCTAATAATTGACTATGATAAGATATTCCATTATCTAATTCCAAATTTAAATATGTAATTTTATTGAATTCTTCTAGTCCAAAAGGTGAACATATCTTCGGAATATTATAATCACAAAATTTTCTAATCCCATTACATCTATTAAATATCGCATAATTTGTCTTATCAACTTGTACAATCTCCATTTATAATGTATTTATATTATAAATGATAGCATTCCTTAATAATATTATTTTTAATTCACATATACCTTGTATTATTATAATAACTTTATCTAATAAATCTGAACAAGTATATAAATCAACTTTACATTATAATTGTCAACCTAATAAAATCAAAAATATACAACAGCAATTAGAAATAACATTAAATGATATTGCATGGTTCATTCAATATAAATCATGTAAAAATCATAAAATTATTATAAAAATACAACCCCATACTCAAGCCTATCTTTCAACTATTGATAATGATTACTATATTAAAAAATATCCAAAACTATCTATACCATTTTGTAATAATTCTATATCTGATTGTCAAACATGTGCTCAACTATTAGCAAATGATATTAAAGAATATATTGAAAAATGTTGTATAGATACCACTATAAATATTAAATTTAGTATTGATATTATGTTTAAAACTGTTAGTAAAATTAGATTTTTTGATGATAAACTTTATAGTGATACATCAATAGATGAATCATTGCATCAATTGTTTGTAAAGATTCGCCGGATATCCATACCAACCGTAATGTCGTAATGTAATATCTGGTATCACATATATATATCCTCCCAAACTACGCCATAAACGACTAAAACCATAATCTTCACTTTCATATCTACGTGTTTCCGGATTTACCGCAACCGAAAATAAATCAAAAAACTTGAGATTTCCTGAACCTACATACCCATCTACATCATTAATATATTCTCTCTCTGGATATGCTACTACCATTTTCTCTAATACACACCTCTTTATTAATAAAAAACCTGTTGTTGCATAATTACACTCCATACATTCTTCTACCTTTTCTTGAGCTAAATGACATGATGTTTTCGTACATACTTCTAATGGTTTACCTTCTTTTATCTTGTCAATATCTAACCATTTTTGTGCATAAGCACCACATACAACATCCTTATTTGAATTTATTAATTTGGCTACATCATCCGGATTAAACTCAATATCTGCATCTATAAATATTAAATGTGTTGCTGATGTATCTGCAAGAAAATGTGCTACAGCAGCATTTCTAGCACGACTAATTAAACTCTCAAATGTAATCGGAAATACTACTGTATCTATGTTATTTGATTTTAATGCTAATAGTAGTCTCATAAAAGATAACATAAAAGAAGTGTGACACGTATGATTGTAACATATTAATGGTATGAATAACTTCATCTTTGTCTTGATATATCAATATAACAAGAAGTAAACCTCTATATCACTTTACAAGAAAAATCAAAGGTTCAGAGGCACCATGGTATCAAAGTTAATCTGACGCTTGGCAGACTGCATAGGAGCACCTGGGACACCATCAAACATCATACCCTGGTAGTATGTCTTATGACCATCGGGTGTCTTAACGACACTCGTCACCTCATCAAAGTTCACCTCCAGCGAACGGGGAATGGTGTAGTCCCGAACAATGTTCAATGACTCCTTGGTCGGCGCACGCATGTTAGCAGCCGTAATGTCGGACGAAGCAGGCGTGGGAGCAGGAGTGGCCATGATGAACAAAGGCAACAAGAGCAACAAGAGCAATAAGAGCAAGAGCAGGTAGGGTAGGGTAGTGTTGTATAGTTAAATGATTAACCATGCATTTTTTTTTTCAATTTTTTATATAATCAATAAATTAATTATATAAAAAAGAGGGCATATTTCCAAAGGAAATGTATTCTGGAACATGATCGCTAACCAAGGCACACAATCTTGTGTTTAAATCATTCAATGACCCATTTGATTGCGACTTGCCTATGGGAGTGCCTATGGGACTTGTCTTGTAATAGTTTAAGTTAGGACCACTGGATACCCGTCTCATGATGCTATTATATCTATGATACTTTTATGACTTTATATCAAGTTTAAGTGATGCTATTCTTTGCAGGATAAATGAAGAAAGGCTCAGTTGAAGCGCTCGGGCATGTTACGTGCCATGAAGGCCTCAAAGGTGCCAAATTCATTCTGCCAATGCGGAAAAAAGACTTGGACGACCTCATACCAGACCACCTGTAGCATGTGGTTGTAGACCCTTTTATTGTTCGCAAAGACATCAGTGATGTAGTTGCGGATGGAAACCATCAGGTGCCACATCTCGCCCTCATCATCTTCCCCGTCAATGGATGCCCGAATGGTCTGGTCAATGCAACCGTCCATATGGTTATAGAACTGCAAAAACTTCGGGTCCAGGTTGTCTATGTTGGCGATGAACAGAAGATGCTCCACAGCCTGATAACGCTGCGCCAAAAGCATGGCATAGGGGGTGCAGTCGGCCACCATGGTAGCATAGTTACGCTTCATGGCAAGAGAGCTGGAGTGCTTGTAGGGCACTGGGTTATATATATAAAGAAAGTGCCATGTATATTTTTTTTCAATTTTTTATATAATCAATTTATTGATTATATAAATAAGAGGGTGAGTCTTTAGACGAAATCAATTTTTTATTATGTTGAGTTTACTCAACATAATAAAAAAGGGGGCATATTTCCAAAGGAAATGTGTTAAATTTTTTATATAATAAGGTGAATATTCTATATTAATCTAACTTATGCCTCTTCTATATATGCACATAAACCACTACTTATAATACGATCTCTATACATCTTAGCTTCCTCTTCTAACACTGTAATTAGTATACCAGTTCCTGATAATCTGGTATTTTTAACCACTTTAATTATCTTATTAAATTCAAAAATACGTACACATTTACATAATAGTTGTGTAGTTATCTTATCATTTTTCCAATCACTATACTTCAATATAACACGATATAATGACTCGAAATGAAATTTTAACGTTGTTTTACTACCATCTATTGGTGTTGATACTGATGATACTATAGTTGGAAACGTATAAACTGATTTTTTAATAGATATATTATTACTTTTGTAGTATTTTGGCTTGGGTTTAATATATCTAATAGATTCCCATTTAGCTATAACTTGTACTTGCTTGCAACTAGATTTGATAATCTTTTGACTAATCATTTTTAATCCTTTTTACTACTTACTACTCTGTATTAATCCAAATTAATACTATTTTCAGTTTTTTTCCATAAACTTAACTCTGAAATGTCTCTAAAAGGATTCCTTTTAATACATAATGGGCATAATATTCTACTATCTACAGTTAATAATAAGTTATATAAAGTACCATTATTTCGTATTCCCGTTAATTTGTATATACATGATAAACATATTGCATGTCCACAATTTAATATTAATGATTTATTTATTTTATTACCCATCACATCCATACATATTGGACACTCTTGTATTTGATTAGCTATATCCAATCGTAACCTAGTTAATAATATACCAGACATGAATTTATACTTTTTTTCCTCTCTATTTCTTATTAACCATAATCTACCTTCATTAGTATTAGTTTGTTTATCTATTTTTTTACATACCTTATAAACTGTTGTATTATTAATTTCAGCAAACTTTATTAATGTTTCCATATTCATTAAAGATTTAGAATAACGTTTTATATTTAAATATGCGTGCCATACCGAAAAATTATTTTCCTTTGCAAATGTTTTATATGACTTTAATGTCAATGGAAAACATATATTACCCCCCCTTTGATATAATAATTCACTATGATATACAAATAATTCATCTATTAACTTACAACTTGACTCTAACCTTTCAATACTATCATTTGTATTTTGTACTTCTTTGATTTCCTGTTTCCATTTTTTATAATTAATACTAGTTTTTTTATATAAATCTGGTAAATTTATAATTTCATCTACGAAGTGCTTACCATATTTCATTTTTAATTATTATACTATAATAAATCTCTAAGTAAATATTATGTATTATGACTCAACCTGAAATTGATACTCTTGTTTTGAACTCTTTTATCATTACAATGAAACAAGCTATTCGTGATAAAAAAATCAATGTTGACAACCCCCTTATTGTTATAACAAAAGCTATGGAAATACTTGAACATGTAAATGGTCTCTCCGGAAAAGAAAAAAAAATGTATATTATACAAACTATTGAAACTATTGCTAAAGGTGATGATGGAATATTTGGTACTGCTGATGATCTTATACCAGAAAGAACTATTCGTGCACTAAAAACATTTATTGAACAAGATATTATTGGTGATACTATTCAACTTGTTACTGATGTATCTAAAGGAAAATTTGATATTAATAAAGTACAAAAACTTGGCATATCCTGTTTTAATATTTTTAATACTTGTTTTCATAAACAATAAAAAAAAATATATAACTATTTAATATCTATGAGTGAACCTAATGTTTCTATTAATGAACTAATTTCCCTATCAAAAGATGTATCAAAACTACCCCTTATTGTATTTAGTATTGCATACTTTGTATGGGCATACATAATATCTATCACTAAAGAATCTAGTATACCACAATTAGATGACCTAGTTGTTTATCTTGTTATCTATCTACCTATTTTCTTTATTATTAATTGTATGTTGGTTGGTAGATGTAGTATGTATGTTTGGTTTTTAGCTATTTCTGTTATTGGTGTTAGCACTTTTATCTTCCTAAAACGTAAAACTATTGATACACCTGCTACTAAATCATCAACTGTACCAATTACTCCGCCAGTAACTGCCCCAGTAACCGCACCAGTAACAGAACCTATAGTACCAATAACTCCACCAGTAACAGAGCCTATAGTACCAATTACTCCGCCAATAACTTCGCCAGTAACAGAGCCTATAGTACCAATTACTCCGCCAGTAACTAATAATAATTTTCCAGTTGCTTAATATAATTTAATATTTATGTAAAAATAGTTATTAAATTAATTATATTTGATTTATTATTTTTTGACCAATATTTTTGACTTCTTCTAATACACTGTTAATATCTCGATCTATAGGATTTTCAACAACATAAACTGGACAAAGATTCCAATTTTGTAACCACTCCTCATGCTTATCATGAATTGTTTTTAAATAATCTATTAAAATATTTGTTTCAGCTTCCCTATTACGATGTTTTATTCTTGTTAAACATGTTTCAGGAGAAGAACGTATATAGATAATAGCATCTGGCATTTTGAATACTTTATCAGTTAACCAACTATACCACTGCTTATAACATTCCTGTTCAATATCTTCAATCATTTCCATCTCAATCATTGATTTCATAAATACATAATTATCAGTTAATACTGATCGTTCCATATACCTCAATTGTTTTTCCTGTGGAACATCCTGATAACGTAATCGTGTCTTGAAAACTATTGACTGGAATAAATAACCATACCTCTTTGGATCTCTGTAAAATGCACTCAATAATGTTTCTCCATCTTTCGTCTTTATATCTTGCCATGCATTTAATGGCTCTAAAAAGACCTCTACATTACTATCATTTGATAGTGTTCCTAGTAATGTTGATTTACCACATCCTATATTTCCCTCTATTACTATCTGTTTCTTTTCCATGTCTAATTGATATTGTTATTAGTAATCTTATATTGTTATTATTAGAATAATTCATTTTTTTACATGATAAATGAAAACTTGAAGACACCTATTAGAGTGTTTGATAGGTTAAAAAAGGTGAATAGCTCTAACGTAAAGGTCTCGTCTACAAGCCATTCTTCCTTGATTTCCCGTTCTAATGCTTCCTTATGATTCTCTAATCTGAGTGAACCATTATTATTGATATATTGAAGCTTTCCTCCAACAAGCTTTTCAACCTTATTATTGACAATATCATACATCATATCATACTCTTGTTCAATATTATAAACCCATACATTATCAGATGGTAGGGAATTCTTAATGTTCTTTATAGAACTTTCATATATATTCATAGCCTTTTCTGTACTCTTTAACTCGTCTATAACATAATTAGGTATAAATGGTGATACAATATTGTTACTTACTATATGTGTAACCTCTTTCTTCTTCATATTAATTTTTCTTTCATTGAATCTCTTCTGAAGAAGCGTGTAATTATAATATGACATTGTTATTAAAGCATGAATATTATTGTAATAAGGTATTTCATGAATTTGAACTGAATGATCATTAATCTTATAAACAAGTTTAATAGGATATACTGTTTCGATCGTCTTGTATGCTTGAAATTCAACCCTCTGATTATTTAGCAAAAAAAGAGCAAAATCAGGTGTCATTTCAATTGTTAGATTTCTGATATTACCAACTAACTCTTGAATACCAAGCTGTTTTTCTGTTATCTCTTTTGGCCAACGAAACATACACGTCAACTTCTTATCAGGTATATGATTAATAACCTTCATTTGTATGGGAGTATCCAATATATCATCCAATAACAACTGTCGTAAACGACTCGTTATTACAGGTGCCTCATATGGCATATTCCTTAGGAAGAAGTTAATAGGACTCTTTCTTATAACGTAGTCCATTGCTTGTTCCTTGTAGGTTGTTGTAGTTGGATTAATATAATATGAAAGTTTAGGGAATACATATTATCAATTTTTTATTTAATCAACAAAGTTGATTAAATAATAAAGAGAACGAACCGTTAGGTGAGATCAATTTTTTATTAAATTATTACATAATAATTTAATAAGGAAGGGGGCATATTTCCATAGGAAATGTGTTCAATTTTTTATATATTGAGTAAAACTCAATATATAAAAAATTAGGTAAGACTAAATTGTTGCAATATCTAGTTCTTTCTCATTAGTAAACCATACCTGATCCGTCTCTCCTGTTTGTTCACACTCCGTATTAATATCAGTCCATATACCCATAACTCTCATCATATCAACCTCCGATGACTTGTATACAAATGTAACCTCATATATCCCACAATCCTTATCAAAATGCACTAATACAATATCACCCTTCCCTATCCATACACGCTTTCTAAATGAACCTGGTATACGACATTTATGTCCAGTATCATCTATTGTAACCTCTATCATATTAGCTCCATATAATGTAGTTACTTTGCCACAAAAAGTGACCACATTATCTGCCCATGGAATATTTCTAGTATTAATATCATTTTCACCCCTTTTTTGCTTCTTGTGGTGTTTACCACCTGTTGTGTTTTTTACCATTTTTTCTTTATTGCTCTACCATAGAATATTATTTTTCTCTTTATATAGTAAATGAGAAATGACTTTAGTAATAATTTTTATGAAGCTGTAAATGCAGAATGGTTACGATCCACATCTATTCCATCTAGTCAATCAAGATATGGTCAATTTGATATCCTAACCATAAATAACTTTAATCGTATCACAAACCTTATTACTACCCTTAATGACCCTATTTTAACTCCCTTTTACAATACAGCTATGAAACAACATTTATCAACTGATAATATTAATACTATTACTAAATATATTGATACTATCAAAGATAACATTATTTCTAATACATTGGCTGATAATATGCCAAGTATATTTTCTATTCATGTATCTGCTGATTTATCTGATAATCAATTTGAAATGATATATATTGATGAACCCTCATTATCTCTTCCTAATAAACACTATTATAATAATCCTAAATACTCATCTTTTCTTAACACATACAAACAATATGTTAAAGATACCATCGCCAAATATAATCTAAATATTCCATATGATGATGTCCTTAAAGTTGAAACAAATATAGCTAATCTTATGATGAATAAAGAAGATAAACGTAATATACACACTATCTACAATAAAATGTCAATATCTAATTTTATCTCTTTGGCAAAAAATATAGATGTTGAAAATATTCTACAAAAGTTTCAACAAAATTTTCCCTCTATTAAACTACCATCTGATGTAATTGTTACTAATACTAATCTAATTAGTAAACTTCATACTATTGGTACACCTCTTGAAATTAGTAATTTTATTAAATGGTCAATTTATAACTCAAATTTACCCTACATTAACCAAGATACAGAAGAACATTATTTTCAATTCTATGGAAAAAGTTTAGGAGGATTAAAAGAAATGAAAACCCGTGATATTCGCATTATTTCACTAATGACTAATAATTTAGGCGATTTATTAGGATATCATTATGGAAAAAAATATTACACATATGCTATTTTTGAAAAAATGCAAAAAATGATTGATAATATTAAAGAAGCTATGAAAAATATATTACTTAATTTATCATGGATGTCTTCATCCACTAAACAAAAAGCCTTGGAAAAATTAAATTCTATGAAATATAAAATAGGATCTCCTCAAAAAATAAATGATTATTCAAACTTACATCTATCTGGTAATTTATTTAATATGTTACAACAAATTTCCAAATATAATTTACAACTAGAAATAACAAAAATAGGTAAACCTTCTGATAAAGATCTATGGGAAATAGGTGCACATGAAGTTAATGCCTATTATAGTCTTGTTAAAAATGAAATTGTTTTTCCTGCTGGTATTCTACAACCACCATTTTTTGATATTGATACTTTTGATGAAATAAATTATGGTGCTATTGGGACTATCATAGGACATGAAATATCACATGGTTTTGATGATCAAGGTAAAAAATTTAATGAAAATGGTAAATTAATAGATTGGTGGTGTCAACATGATAAAGATAAATATAATAAAGAAGCTGATAAAATGGTTAAACAATTTAATAATATACATGAAGAAGGACATAATATTAATGGTAAATTAACTCTCGGTGAAAATTTAGCTGATTTAGGTGGAGTTCAAATAGCTTTAGCTGCTCTTAAAAAAACTAAACCAAATGCAGATCTTCATGCCTTTTTTGTTTCATATGCCACTCTATGGAGACAAATCATTCGCAAAGAAGAAATTGTTAAACGTATAAAATCTGATCCTCACTCACTTGCTAAATATCGTGTTAACCAAATACTAAAAAATGTACTTGACTTTCATACTCTATATAAAATAAAACCATATCATGATATGTATTTAGAAAAACATCATATGGTCCAACTTTGGAGAAACTAATCTGAAAACATGTCCTCATCATCGTGAAATTTACACTGTTTAATTGTAATATCATTATTACACTTTAACATATTTATATGCTTATGGATATTCTTATCTGAATAACCATATTTAATCCGTAATAACTCCTTTAACTCTTTTACCTTAGGCTCCTTTATTTTTAAATGTTCTTTAGTTACTGCTAATACTGGTGCTTTACGAAAGTATTTACGTGCTAATGGATACCTCTCTAAAAACTCAGGAGATGGTTTATATTTACTATTCTTAATAATATCTTCAATAGAACCATACTCAATAATTAAATCATGAGCACGTTTCATACCAACACCTTCTATTGTTGGACAATAATCACATCCTAATAATATACACATATCAATAAATTGTAAATGTGTCATCTCTAATTCTTTTAATATTATATCTAAATCATATTCTACAACCTTTCCTGTTGAACTAATATTACGATATAATTTTTTGGTTCCAAATGTTAATATATCCATATCTTCTGAACCAACACCATCTGCTATCTTTTTATTCACTAAATATACACATTGAGGATCAGCTTCCTCTGGTGCTTCTACATATGGTATTCCCATTAATGTTAATAACTCCTTACACTCCTTGATCTGTTCCTTTGTAATATATACTGAACGCTTTTTTAACTTCAACTGTTCATCCTCATTAGTCTCATCCTGAAGTTTAATAATTGCTTTCTCTTTCAAACTCTTTCTCATATCTAATATATGTTGTTTAATACTTGGTGCTGCACCATCAAAAACATATATAGGTTTAATACCTCGTTTAACTAAATTAGAAGTCTTCATTAATATTGCATGGATATGTGTCGTAATATGACCATCTGGTGACTTGAAATCATCTATGTGATCTTTTACCGCTATTAAAAACTGATATAGAATATTAGATGTATCTAATGCCAATACCTTACCTGTCATATCTTCATTTTGAAGCGTTTTTATACCTCCTGGAGCATATGTCTTTATAACTTTACTTAAGTTATGAATACCCATATTGACAATTACAGAGATAATAAATCCTTATCTAATGTGTCTTTAAACAAATTACTGTTCTCTTCAATTTTTATTATTAATTCTTGATTAATACAATCATTACGCGATAGCTGATATAGAGATATTTTGTCATGATATTTCTCTATAATTTCCCAATTTAACCACTGATTGGCTGATACATATTTCCAATTTAATTTGTCACTATACTTGGTGATTTGTTCATTTGTTAACATTTGATGAGTAGAAATAGAATCCCAAACAATATCCTTATCTAGATTTTCAGGCAATACTTCTATTAATTTATCTAAATCTTCCTGTTTAAATTCCATATAAATTAATACAGAATACCATGCATTTTCTGTCATTTTATCTTTGTTATCTAAAATACATTGTAAGGTTATTTGTGTTATTAAACCAATATTGTCCCAAAATGGCTTATCCTTGAAATATTCAATAAAACTATCGTTAAATAAATATTGTGTTAAATAATTTAATGGTAATACTTTCCAATTAATCTTGTCAGAAAACTTTTCTATAATTTCTAATGTCAAATACTGTTCAACTGTAATAATATCCCAATCCCATTTATCATGGTATTTTTCTATTAATTCTGATGTAAGTGACTGATTAGTAGCTAGTGCCACCCAATCAACTGGATATATCTTATCAATGTAAAATTGTATCATTTCCACTGATAAACTTTGATATTGTACCATATTTATATAATCTTCTGGGTAAAAAATATAGTTATCTCGCATCCATAACAAAATACTATCATCAAATTTCTGATATTTTAAAACATATTTCATATTCATATCAGTATGATGTTGACGAATAAAGTCTAATGTAAGAGTCGTATTTTGACAAATGTATTCCCAATATTCTTCATCGTCAAAATGAACATCCATCATATTTTTAAAAAATATACTCATTTTTTCTGGATCTGATGTCAATGTATTTATTACATTCTGATAAAGTTTCTTATCATCCTTACTCATTTTAATGGTATTATATATATATGTATTATACCATTATAAGTCTTTATCCTAGTTTAATCACTAAATAAAGGCGCAATATCTATCTTTGGTTTATCACTCGTTTCTGCCTCTGTTTGATTATCTGTATTTATTTTACCCCAAACTTTCATCTCTTGATCACTATCTCTTAATCTCTTGAAAAAATGTCTTTCTTGAGTTGACATTGAAACTGAGCTTTCACTTTCTGAATATGGAATATATTCATTAGGTACAGGTATAACTACCTTATTTTTTTCAACATCATTTAAATAAGAAATAATTTTTATTAATGTTGAACTTGGTAGAGTATTAATATTTAAATAAACTCCATTATCATTAACAGTATAACGATTACTATCTTCATGAACAATTTGAAATATACGCTTGTAATGTTTTTTATTCTTTAATTGTTCAATACGATGTGCTAAATTTTTCTTCTCATGGTGTGTGAGCTCCTTGTTCATGTCTATATTAATATCACACAATTATTTATCAGATTTTTTCCTCAATTATATAATATACAGATATGGATATTATAAAAGATGTCAGTTATCCATCTATTCAAGATGACGAATTTCAACGTAAACTTTACGAAAAACGTGAATTTCATATTAATCGTATTCCTGAATCTAAAAATATAGAATCATATGATCAACTTAAACAATATCGTGATGATGCATGTGCTGGTAACTTTCAACTGCTATCTCAACAAAATTTACTCGCTAATTTTATTAATCCTGATACCCCCTTTCGTGGTCTACTTATATTTCATGGCCTAGGCTCCGGTAAAACATGCACTGCTTTGGCTATATGTGAAAAATTTAAAGAACAAGTTAAAAAATATAACACCAAAATATATATTCTAGTCCCCGGTCCTCTTAATAAAGAAGGTTGGAAAGATGAACTCGTTAAATGTACTCGTGATACCTATCGTAAAGAAGGTGACTCTAATATTATTGATAAAAATGAGAAAGAAAAAGCATTATGTAGAGCTAAAGCTTCTGCTCTTCAATACTATCGTATTATGAGTTACCGTGGCTTCTATAAAAAAGTTCTCGGACAAAAAATTATCGAAAAAAAAACTGATACCGAAGGTAAAAAAAAATCTTATAAAAAAACAGAAGAAGGTGAATATGAAAGAGAACTTTCTATTGATCGTATTGATAATCTTAATAATAGTATAATTGTAGTTGATGAAGCTCATAATATAACAGGTAATGAATATGGTTTAGCCTTACAAAAGGTAATTGAAAATTCTCAAAACTTGCGAGTTTTATTAATGTCAGCAACTCCTATGAAAAATTTGGGGGATGATATTGTAGAAATGATTAATTATCTCCGTCCAAAAAATGATCCTATGATGCGTGATAAAATCTTCTCCTCTGATAAAAATTATAATATGGCTCTAAAACCATCAGGTATTGATTACTTTAAAAAAATGGCTCAGGGATATGTGTCATTTTATCGTGGTAGTAATCTACTTACATTCGCTAAACAAGTTGATATGGGAGAAATACCCAAAGAATTATTATTTACCTCTATAGTTCGTTGTCCTATGGATAAATTTCAATTGACAACATATAATAGTGTTAAAGAAGATAAAGTAGCTGCATTAGAAGATGCCCTCGAAAGAAGAAGTGCAGCAGTTGCTAACTTTGCTATACCCGGTTTAGATACTAGTAAAAATGTAATTGGCTATTTTGGTAGAGAAGGATTATCTACCTTACGAAATCAACTAAATTCTAATAAATTACAAGTACAAACTAAAATTAGAGACATGTTTTTCTCCAAAGATATTAATCCTTCAGATGTTATTTATGAAACCAAAAATAAGAGTTTATCTGGTCTTATCTTTAAACAACCATATATTAACAATTTTTCTATCAAGTTCGCAAATTGCCTTGATAATATACTTCAATTAGTTAAAGGAAAAAAAGGTAGTCATACCGCTTTTATATACTCTAATCTTGTTAAATCTGGTATTGAATTGTTTGAACAAACACTTTTACAAAATGGATGTCTAGAATGGAATGATACTGCAAGCTACCAAATTAATGATGATACTAGAGATGCTATTACAGGTATACCATATGCAGAATATTTAAAATCAAATATCCAACGTCAATTTTATCCTATGACTTTCTTAACTATTACTGGACAATCTGAAGAATCTAAAGATGCTATCCCTGAAGAAAAGAAACGTATTCTTGATAATGTCTTCTCCCAAATTGATAACTATGATGGACGTAATATTAAATTCATTTTAGGCTCTAAAGTAATGAATGAAGGTATTAGTCTTAGAAATGTTAAAGAAGTACATATTTTAGATGTATATTTCAATCTTGGTAAAGTTCATCAAGTTATTGGTCGCGCTATTCGTCATTGTGTTCATTATGATATTATGACTGAAGATAATCCTTATCCTCAAGTAAATGTTTTCCGTTATACTGTTTCTCTTCCTAATTTTCAAAAACTATCCACCGAAGAAGAACTATACCAAAAAGCTGAACTTAAATATCTTCTTATTAAAAAAATAGAACGTGCTATGAAAGAAATTGCTATTGATTGTCCTCTTAACTATAACGGTAATATTACACGTGAAGAACTTGAAGAATTTAATGAATGTATCCCTCCTGAAAATAATAAAGAAAAAAATAAATTAATATGTCCTGCTACTTGTGATTATACTAAATGTGATTATCGATGCGGTGATAAATCATTAGAACTGAAATATTATGATCGTACTACAAATTTTTATAAGAAAATTCCTAAAGATAATCTTGATTATTCTACATTTACTACCAAATTAGCTCGTGCTGAAATTGATACTGCTAAAGATATTATTAAAGAATTATATCGTTTTCAATATGTATATACATTGGATGAAATAACTAAGAATATTTTAAAGAGTTATCCAGAGGATAAGAAGGATATGTTGGATTTATTTTTTGTATATCAAGCATTGGATGAATTAATACCAATTACTGAAAATGATTTTAATAATTTTAAAGATACTATTTATGATAAATATAGTATTGCCGGTTATATAATTTATCGCAATAAATATTACATCTTTCAACCCTTTAATGAAAATGAAGATACTCTTATGTACTACCGTAGTAATTATATTTCTGAATTAAATCATGAATTAAGTGTATATGAATATATGACTACTAATACCAAAATAAAAGAAATATTAGAAGCTACTGAATTAAAAAAACCGACAAAAGAACCGTATAAATATACTATGGAATACTATGATGAACGTACTGATAATTTTGTTGTTGGTGTATTAGATTCACATCATGGTGAAGATGTATTTAAATTACGCGAACAACGTCAAATTCATATGGAAGAAAGAAAGAAACATAGAATTGGTACTGCTTCTGTTAAAGGTGCAATATGTCAAACTGCCAAAGAAAAGGATGAACTAATTGATCTTGCGAAAAAAATAGGTGTAAAACAAATTACATCTAAAACAGCAAGTAGAATGGGATTATGTGATATTATTAAAAATAGATTAATGTATTTAGAAAAATATGGAGACGATAATAAAGTTTATATGATAATACCTAATAATCATCCTACATATCAATTTCCACTACGATTATCTGATAGAGTAGAATATATAAATAAACTAGTTAGTCGTATATTATTTACTAATGTTATCTTTGAAAAGAAGAAACAAGATAATGGTATATTTGAAGGTCTCCGCGATATATCCCTACCAAGATACTCTATCAAATTTAAACATGTTCCAGACTACCTTAAATACCAAGATGAACTACAAAAATTAGATTTTGAGCTAAAAGGTGATTACTGGCACTCTATTATTGAATAAAAAATTTGATAATGATATAATATTGAAACCTAGATAAATAGAAAAAGATTATATTAACAAATATAATGGCAAACATTCTGGTAAACCCATACGTTATCCGTGAAGTAGGTACAAAGATATCTATCCTCCCCACTCAACTAGACTTTAACCTTTATAAAAATCTAAAAAATAATCTTATTAATAAAGTTGAAGGTAAAAATATCAAATTAGGTAATGTTATTCGAGTACATAGAATTAGTGATTATAGTAATGGTTATATAGATACTAATAACTTTAGTGGTACTGCTATTTATGATATTAAATATATTGCAACCTTATGTATTCTTATTGATCAAAAACAAATTATTGTCAAAGTCAATATGCAAACTGAAGAAAATAAAGGTATTAATATTAAAGAATTAAAAGCTATCCGATGCGAAAATGGTTGTATTGATTGTATTATTATGACTAATCTTATTGATATGCAAAAATTTCAAATTAATGTTGATGGTACTATCTCCTATAAAGAAACTGGTAATCCTATTATGCATAATGATTATCTTAAAGTAACTATACAAAATAAGCAAATTAATGCTGGTGCTAATCGTATTATGATTTTGGGTTATTTGAATGATATCGCTACAGCTAAAGAAGTTGAAGCCTCATTTAACCCACCTTCTGATGAAACTATGCAGGTAAAATCAGGTATTGATATTAATGAGGAAGAAATTATTCAAGTTTTTGAATAATCTTGTATTTGTTTTAATTGTTTTATTTGTTTAAATTTTAAAAAAGATTTAAACAATCATTAGATAATATTATTAGTATTCGGTGAACCAAAAAAATGGATATTTTAGATGATGATAACATATTTAGACGTCGAAGTCTATACTGTCTTAACTGTGGACGTAAAGGACATATTGGAAAAAAATGTAAGGACCCCCCTACAAGTTATGGTATTATATGTTTTAATCTTGTAGAGGATTATACAATATATCAGAGGATATTAGAATCAAAGTATAATCGTTTCCCAAATGCAACAGTTAATAATATTAATATGTTTTGGTTTAACAATAAAAATAAGAATATAAGAGAAGATGTCGATAGTATAGTAGAAATATTAAAAACAAAAATAAGATTTTTACTTATTAGACGTAAAAATAGTCTTGGTTTTATAGAATTTATGCGTGGTAGATATGATACCAGTAATAATGATACTATTGTACATTTAATTGAACAAATGACTCATGAAGAAAGACAAATGTTGATTGATGAACCATTTGATAATGTATGGGTTACATTATGGAAAAATACTAGTCGAAATAAATTATATGAAAAAGAATATCAACTGTCTCTACAAAAGTTTCAAGAGGTTGATAAAAATATTATCACTAATACATTCCCAAAATATGATATTCCTGAATGGGGATTCCCTAAAGGTAGACGCAACTATTATGAAAAAGATGTTGAATGTGCACGTAGAGAATTTAATGAAGAAACTGGATTAGATGACAGAGATGTTACTATCTTAGATCGCATTTACCCCATATCTGAAATATTTACTGGTACTAATATGGTTAAATATAAACATGTATATTTTTTAGGTACAACATCATGTCTAAAAACTGTAAAAGCTGATACTAGTGAAATTCAAAAACAAGAAGTAGGTGATATTGGATGGTTTACATATAATGAAGCTATTAAACGAATCCGTCCATACCATACTGAACGAAAAAAGCTTATGGATGATTTTTTATATTTTTTAGCTTTTAATATTAGGTACTATCGAGAACATTTTGTCACCTAATAGTATAATACTATCGAGAACATTTTGTCACCTAATAGTATAATACTATCGAGAACATTTTGTCACCTAATAGTATAATGATTAATAAAGAAATATTTGAATTTATTAAAGGCGGAAATAATGAGAAAGTACTACAAATATTAAATAATAACACATTTGATGTAAATATTCGAGATGAACAAAATAATTATCTTATCCAATATGCTGTTTTATTTAATATGAATAATGTTGTTTCACATTTAATAAAATTAGGTAGTAAATTGGATGTTCTTGATACTGAAGGACATACAATTACATATAATGCCATTAAATACAATAATATAGATGTATTACAATTATTATTAACATATGATATTCATTCAATAGGTATTCAATTAACTGATTTTCAAGATGATAATGGTAATACACCCTTACATTATTCTATTATGTTTGATAATTTAGCTGCATTTAATTTATTATTACCTAAATCAAATGTAAATACACGGAATAATCAAGAAAATAATGCATTACATTTAACACTTCAATCAAATAACTATCAAAATAATGAAAAATTAACTCGGCAATTATATTATATAACTGCTCTTATAACTGCAAATATAAATACAACACATAAAAATAGTAATAATTTGACACCTTTTCATATTGCAGCTCAAAATAATAATAATGATGTTATGAATTTATTATTACAAAAAAATGTATCAGTTGATGTTTATGATGAAAAACATAAAACACCACTAATGTATTTAATAGAAAACCAGAATATAGATATAATAAAACAAATATTACCACAAACAGTCAATAATCAAGATGTATTCGGTAATAATGCTCTACATTACGCATTCAATATCCAAAATCCTGAAATTTCTTATATAATTATACCTCATATTACTAGACCAAATCAAGTAAATTTAGAACAAATGACTCCATTACATATGTTGTTATCAAAAGATATTAATATATCAAGTTATCCAATTAAAGAACTATTGGATAAATGTAATGTTAATATTCAAGATATAAATGGTAATACTATAATACACCTCCTCGCATTGAAAGATCAATGGGAACTATTTGATGAAATACTTGTTCGCAAAAAATTAGATATTAATATTAAAAATACTAATAATGAAACTCCATTAGATATTGTACCATCTAAGAAAGCATTTATATCATTAGTCACACTTAGCTACTTCAATCGTCTTCAAAATAAAAACAAAATATGGTTAGAAAAATGGGAAAATCAATGTAATGCTATTAAAGAAAAAGTACCAAAATCTAAAGATGAATGTTTAAAAATTATAGAACAAAACATCAAAAGACATTCATATCCTTTTTCAGCAAACAAATATTGTGTAAATATAGATGAAATAGAAAAAATTAAAATGACAACTTTTACTGGTACTACTATTGATATTGTAGCAGGATGTTTATTATTAGATACACCGACATCTTTAACCAAAGATTTTGTACATAATATTGAAATAGAAAAATATTATGAAGAACTTGGCTATGTGAGGAATATAGATACTGAGTTTACCAACTTTGAAATTATGTGGATTAGAAATCGTTTATTTTTTCCGACTAATATAACACAAATATTGACAACATTTCAAAAAAGTAATCATAGATTTTTAATGATTCCTTTAGGAATTGAACTATCACATGGTGGTCATGCTAATATATTAATTTATGATAAAACTAATAAAACAATAGAACGATTTGAACCTAATGGATCAGATCCACCTTATGAATTTTATTATCGACCTCTTGTATTAGATGCTGCATTAGAATCATATTTTAAAAAATATATTAATGCTGAATATATTCGACCTCAACAATTCTTACCTAAAATTGGATTTCAAAGTTTAGAATACTTTGATATTAATAAAAATATTGGTGATCCAGGAGGATTCTGTGTAGCATGGTGTATATGGTATGCTTTGCAACGAATTAAATACCCTGATCTTACACCCCAAAAATTAGTTAAAAAATTAATTTCCAATATCAAAATTAAAAATATTAAATTTAGAGATCTTATTAGAAGCTTCTCCGAAAAAATAACATCTATTCGTCAATTACTATTGCAAAATATAGATATCAATGACTGGATTAATAATACAGTAACTGAAACAGAAATAAAACTAGTTATCGAGAACGTACGAAAAAAATTAAAATGAATATCATAATAGCCAAAATTATAATACAATAAGGAATTATATTAGATGTATTATATTGTTGATTATAAAATTGTAATACACTTTTAATATCACGTGGTGATGTACCATTCCATATACGAATTTCATTATGTAGCGTATTAAACCAAATTAAAAATTCATCTTTATTACTAACATCAGTTAAAGGATGAGACTTGATATATTCATCAAAATGAATACGGCACTTGGCACACGGCAATACCGCTCCTAAATTGCTAAAAAAAGATTTATATATTTGGAGGTTATCATTATTTATACTTATAATGATAGAATCTAGGAAGAACCAAGCATGTGGACCCCAAATTTTTGGATTTAAATTAATTGTCATACTGTTAATTTATGTTAAGATTTTATTTGTGTAAGGATATCAGGTTCGTTTTCCATATTATATGTTATATGAAGAAATTCTCCATATGGTGATAATATATTATGTTTAGACTTTGTAAATGTATAATTAATACCATTAATATTTTGTGCTTTTGAACCACTTATATTAATTTTATTTAGAGGAAATCCTTTGGTAAAAGCATTTATTATATTTTCCTCTATATTGTCACTTCGTTTAATATCTATTAAAGATCCAAATTTTAATTTACGACATTTTAATGGTATATATGTCATATTTCTTACAAATGATCTTGTAAAGGATAAAATATTAGTTTCTGTTATATTAGTCTTCCCTTTCAAATATGCTATTAATGCAGTATCATCATAATTGAATTCTGGTACAATATCATCGATATCTGTATTTGTATGAAGACGTAGAAACTCATCTCGAGATATTGGTATCTTATTCCACATATTAATATCACCCTTTTTCTCCATATAATTACGTACCCATGTATTGTATTTATTAACTGAACTAGTATCTATTGTAGTTGAAATTGGTGTCTTCTTCAGTAATCTATAAAATCTTTTACTCAAATTCCATAACTGAATAATTTCACTTTGATTTGGTAAATGTAATTTAATTAATTTTTGGAAATTATTACTACGTAACATTATCAAAATACATAATACTTCATTAAGACACTTGTATGAATATGCAAAGTATAATGTGCGTATTAAAGAAAATGTCATCATTTCAGCCTCATTTTCATTCTGAAAGTTTCTTAACTCATCTAGTATAACTTGATAAGTTGTATCACGGATATTATTAGTAATTAATCCATAAGATTCTGCTACGTATTTAAATATATCCATTTTAGATGTATTACCTTTAATAATCATACCTAAACTATTTCTATCAATAGTATCTTCACAAGGATGTATAATATAAAAAGAACCTGATTTATCCAATATAGTATTTATATCATACTTGGAAAGTAATTTGTACATTGCAATTGTAAAATCATCATCACATATTGCATATTTTTTCTTAACTTGCTTACGAGAATTATCAGTATACATGTAATAAATGTATCCATCACTTGTACGACCTACACGACCTCGTCTCTGTAAACGACTTGTATCTGATATTGGTATCACCTCTAATTGTGTATATCTTTTAATAGGATCGTAATATACATGATTATAATATCCAGTATCAATAACATACATTAAACTATCTATTGTAATCGATGCTTCTGCAATATTTGTTGCTACTATAACTGCTTGAGTATAAGTTTGACGATTATCTCTTTTAACTTCATCTCCATTTATTACTTCTACTAATTTGCTTCTATCAAAATTAATTTTATCCCAGTTAGATGATATATTAGTTATAATTTTAATCCATTCTGGAGCTAGTTCTCTAAAAAATGGTAATGCTATAGTATGAGATGGTAATTTTTCATTTAATTCCTTTATAATTTCCATAATATCCTTTTTTCCTACTGAGAAGAATAAGATGTCTCCTTTCTTATTCTTGTTGGTTATTTCTATTGTTTTTGCAATACCTAAATTTTGTGCCTCGTCATAATCCTTAGGATTTTTTAATAAAAAATTATCATATAAATTATAACGTGATGGTTCAAATGGTGGTGCTAAATGTACACGCTTATCTACTACATCTATTGAAGATAGATTTTTATAATATCTACGATAAATTTGTTCATCGTCTTCCATTGTTGCACTTGTTATAACCAATCTTAATGTAGGATTTTTATACATATAATCTTTCATTAATGTCAAAATTAAATCCATATTACGATTATGTTCATGAGCTTCATCTATAATTATTATTTGTTCTTGTATTTTATCCTCTCCTAATAGTTTTTCAAATAAGAGACCATCAGTTACTTCACGAATATAAGTTGTATTATTATTAATTTTTGACCTATCAGTTTGAGATTGATATTGTATATAAGTATCAAATGAATTAACATCAATATCTATTGATTTAGAATATTGTTTAATAGGAACACCCATCTCCGTGGAAATAAATACAGCATTTTCTCTAGTAGGAATCGTACGAGGTTGTGTAGATGTAATTTTAGGTATACTAATAAGATCAAAACAACGTAAACCATAGTGTAATAATTTAGGTATTTGAGTTGATTTACCTTGACCAGTTGCACCAGTTATTAACATTAAACGATTATTTAAAAAACAATGATACATATTTACTTGAAATAACCAATCCATAGAATAGTACGCATACCAAGATGAACCATTTAACATATATTCAAAATATGATACCCTTTTACCATTTTTATCATATAATATTAATTCACTATATGGTTTACCTGTCAGATAATAATAAGCATTTTCATATTGATATATATTCTTTTTTAATGCTTTCTTAATTGTTACACTCCGAATATCAAAATCATCTCCTACATATTTGTAATCAGTTAAATACTTGTTAGGAATAAATTGTGAAAATAATCCATGACATATGTGCGATTCAAATACTACATTTAACAAATTTGAACGAACAAAATTATTAATTGCTACATTTAAAGCTGGTAAATTATTATTAAATTTTGTTCCATAAGTAGCTCTAATAACATTATTTAAACTTACATCTTCATTTTTAATGATATTAATGATATTAGCAATAACATTATCTTGTAATTTGTGAGCAATATCGTCTTGATCATTTCTCTTGCAAATAAACTTGGCAAAATTATAAAAGTTTTTATATGAAAAATAATATGTATTACCACTAATATTAATATTGTCCCAATTAGGCTTTGTATATAAAATTGATTTACCATACCATGTTAATTGAAATTCTTTAATAGTATCATGTAAATACTCAAATAAACGTGATAAAGGTACATCTTTACAAAAATTTAAATATATATCTTTGTTATCAATACTATCATCATCTTCATCAGCTTCTAATCTTATATTTCTTTCTGGGAAATTGATATTATATTTTCTTGAATAATGTAATAAAATTGACTTGAGAAAATGATATTTTTTATCTCCTTCTTCTGTTGATAAATTAGCCTCTTGTTGTAAACTTTGCCACTTATACATTATAGTTTGTTTAGAAGGTACATCATCTAAATTACGATATATTTGTAAATATTGAATAGGAAAGTATTCATCTAAAAGATTGTAATATAACATAGGACGAGTATTTGAAACAAAGACTACCTCATATAATAACCATTTAAGATGAATTACATCTTGATATAAGAATTTGTTAAGTGTATTGTATATATCATAGAAGTGTATACCATGAAAAGGTTCTTCAATAGATAGATTATCCAAAATATTTTGACTATATTTCCAAGCTGATGTTTCTTTATAATTATTAATAGTCATAGGAACAATATTAATCCAGTTAATAAATAGCTTATTAGAGACAATATCAATTGTTTTTTTTAAGAGTTGTACATTTGATGTAATATTATCCAATGAAAAAGAAGTATGATCAAAACTGTAATTAGAAATTGTTGGAAGAATAAAATCTTCAAGTGATTTTATCAAATGATTTTTATTTTCTGTGTAAGGAACTATACTTTTTAATAAAGCTACGATATCACGGTTGTTATTTTGTGTAAATTGATTTTTTAATTCAGAATTAAGGTGAAATCTAGAATTGATGTGTCTTGTAAGGTCATATATATGATTTCTTAAAAATTCAATATGTATAGGATTTAAATTTGGTATAAATGTAGTAATTGCCTTATTAATAATTGTATCTTGGAGGTCCATTAATATATATACTCATTATTTTTTCTGCTATTTAATTAATGACTTCGCGCACACTAACAATAGAATTTACACAACTAATTTTACTATTATGTTTAGTAGGATACACCGTATGGATTTGGTCTAAATCACTAAATAGTTGTTCTAATAATTTTTCTGAAAAATATTTAGCTCTTCATACCCAATATACAACATTATTAAAAGAACATAATAAGAATAAACAATTTATGTCTAGTCTTGGTAATACCAAGGTTAAACATATTAATGAAATTGATGTTGATGATTTTGATATCGATCTAGATTTAGATTTAGATAACTACTAAAGTACTTTATCTCCTAGCATAATGTTATGCTCTACATTTGCCTCATCCAATTGTTCATAAACTGGATTATCAACTAGATTTGGTTGCTCTGATACTGGCTCCATTGTAGGTTCAACTACTGATTCAGCAACTGGCTCAGCAACTGGTTCAACAACTGGCTCAACAACCGGTTCAACAACCGGTTCAACTACTGGCTCTACTACTGGTTCAACAACTGGTTCAACAACTGGTTCAACTACTGGTTCAACTACTGGTTCAACTACTGGTTCAACTACTGGCTCTACAACTGGTTCAACAACTGGTTCAACTACTGGTTCAACTACTGGTTCAACTACTGGTTCAACTACTGGTTCAACAACTGGCTCGACAACTGGCTCTACTACTGGCTCGACAACTGGCTCGACAATTGGCTCGACAATTGGCTCAATTACTGGCTCAGCAACTAGATTGATATCAGAGTTTAGAGTAGATTGTGTTGTGATAGTTGTAGCTTGTACAAAACGTAAAAGTTCAAGATTACGGAACATTGATAATATTGAATAGATAATTTATTTGCAAAAAAATACTTAAACAATATATAAGTTTAAAATATAAAAATGGACAGACGAGAAGAATTACGTCAAAAGTTACGTTCTAAAATAAATGAAAAGCGACAGAAGCAACCTTCAAAGCAGGAAATTCAAAGAATTAAAAAAGATATTACAAAAGAATATAATGAAGTAATGAAAGATGACCGCATTAAACCAGAAATGATATCTCTTTATACTGATGCTATGCGGGCTTTTCCTAAAGCTAATATGCCTAATCCAAAGGTTATTTTAGATGACGCAGAACATTATAAAAAAGAGTATGGTAAATATGTACTCAATATTATGACCCAAGCGAAGACAAATGGATGGGGTGTAGAAAAAATTAAAGATATGCTCAATAATACATATACACGCTATATGACAAATGTTTTAGATCTACCTTCATTACCATCATTTGTTAAATAGTACATATAGTTTCTTTACTAATTGAATCATAATTCAAACATGCTGCAAATATTAACCATATTAAATAAGGTACCATTAAACGTGTAATTATATTAGGAGCAAAACGTAGTATTTGTATAACTGAACCTATGAGAACTCCCATTATGAGGAATGCAGGACCTAGTTTTTTCTTTCCAAAATATAAATAGCACCAAAAAACATTATATATAAGATTTACAATAAAAAGATAAATTAGAGTCTTATTATTAGATTGAATAGCAATACCAAAAGCATATGCAATAAAAATATAAAGGATGGACCATACAATAGGGAAGACATAAGATGGTGGAGTAATATTAGATTTTATACATTGGTACCATTCAGAGTTAACACCTTGACGGGTATAATATGAACCAAGATAACTAGTCATTGCTACAGCTATAGTTGAAATAACAAATGGATTCATTTAAAAAATTGATATATTATAATCTTGATAATATATCATTTAATATTAATTTAAAATGGTTTACAAGTTAGCGTCAATAACAGAATTACTACAACTAATACATCCTAATTTAAAAATTAAAAATGATTCAGTAATGATGTTAAATAATATGATATCTGATCATATTTTACATGATCTAATAGTAAATAATAATATTCTAACTGTTGATATTATTAAAGCACATATACTTACTATTACAAATGATAAACTTTTACAAGATCATGCTTTTAATGAAATAAATAAAAGCTTGACTAATTTAGGTTTAAATTTAACTTTATTAAAACAAGATACTATCGATATAATAAATGAAAAATATGGAATCAGTGTAAATGAAGATAATGTGGTAACAGCTATTACAACTTTAATTGAATATATACTTGCTGAAATATTGGAATTGAGTGGAAATATAACAATATCTAATAGACGTGTATATGTTACAAAATATAATATCATACAATCAATTAAAGACGATGAAGCATTAAATGATTTATTTAAATAAAAATACTAGAGATAAATATTATAAATCAATTTAAAAGAAAAGTATAGAATACGTATAAGAAGAAATATAAAGGGAAATATGAGTAAAAAAAGGAATTATATAAATATGGAATTACCACCACCTGTTATAAAGGAAAAAAAATTAACACCAGAGGTGAAGACATTAGATGATATGATTGAATTAGGTAAATCATATAATATTAATACAGCGGATAACTATGTAATTGATGTATATAAATTGTATAAAATTACAAATTCCTTAGAAAAATTAAAAAAATTAATTGGTATGAAAAAGGTCAAAGATGCAGTTGTTGGACATGTATTATTTTTTTTATCAAACCTTCAAGATGCAAATCAAGATATGTTACATACTGTTATTGAGGGACCACCTGGAGTTGGTAAAACATTACTTGGACGAATTATTGGAGAGATATATTATAATTTAGGTATTATTCAAGCACCAATTGCCCAAGCACAACCACGTCGAGTAGATGATGATAATAGTGAACAACCTCGTAAACGTCGTCGAAGGAATGATATGATATTTATTGTAGCTAAACGATCTGATCTTATTGCAAAATATCTAGGTCAAACTGCTATTAAAACACAAGAAGTAATTAATAGTTCATTAGGTGGTGTTTTATTTATTGATGAAGCTTATAGTCTTGGTAATAGTGAAAAATCAGATAGTTTTTCTAAGGAATGTATTGATACTATTAATCAAAATCTATCTGAAAAGAAAAATCAATTATTATGTATTATTGCAGGATATAAAGATGCACTGGATAAAAGTTTTTTTTCATATAATGAAGGACTAACAAGACGATTTCCATTTAGATATATTATAGAAGAATATACACCAGATGAACTAATACAAATGTTTGAAAAAATGATAATAGAAATTGGTAATGGATGGGAATATAATGGATCTAAAACAGAACTAACTAAATTTATGACAAATAACTATGACTATTTTCCTAATTATGGTGGCGATATAGAAACTTTTATATTAAATGTTAAAATAGAACATGCTAAACGTGTGTATTGTTTAGATGAAAAGGAAAGAAAGAAAATTAATATGATTGATGTTACAAATGCATTTACTCAATATAAAACTAATAAGAAAATTAAGCCTAAGGAAGACAAAACATCAGCGGAAATGATGTACATATAATATAAAATTATATGCAGGGTATATTTAATTGTTAGTAAACTAACAACCAAACATAGGGTATATTTAATTGTTAGTAAACTAACAACCAAACATAGGGTATATTTAATATAAAATTAAACATAATAAATGATTATAATAATAATCATTTATAGTAACTAAATTATATTTTTTATAGAGTTATACCACGAGATAGTAGTAATTTTTCTTCTAATTCTCTAATACGAATCATAGAGAATATTTTTTCATCTTTCATATGTATTTCCATATTTTTAATTTCAATATCTTTTTGTAATTGAAGTATATCATTTTTATGATAGATATCTTTCAGCTCAAGGTCTTTTTCAAGATCTTTAACTTTTTGTATCAAATCTTTAACATGACCAGCATATAAAAATGATATATTAGAGTATTGTTTTTTTACTAAATCCATATGTTCATTTCTTATAATAACAAGTTCACTTCGAGAATCATATTCAAGTTTCATATTTAGAGTATTAAAAAATGAACGAATATATGATTCACCTTCAGATATATACTGTGGATCAATAAAACTATAATACTTGAGTCTGAGAGATACACCTTTTATTTTACCATAATCTGCTTGATGTTGTTGAGTTCGTGAGACCAAATCTTTAGTCATACCATATTTATAAATCACCATATTATCATCATATATCATATCTATATTCATTGTTTTGCGCAGGTCTTTAACTGTACCTAATGCGAATAGATATACACATGGAATTGTTGATGCACTCTTTTTAAATACTTCTCGCACAGCATCAACTGTTACACCCAGCACATCGCTTACCAATATTTGTTTCTGTTCCTTTGTTCCCATCTGCAGAGTAAAGAGTTTTTCTGTTGCCCAATCTTGAAACTGTTCAGCATTACCACTACGCGAACAAAATAAAACACGAAGCATACCTTTGTAGGTAAGGTAAAGATATTTTTTTACTTGATTTTTTTGCTGACTATCTTTATTTACATTTGTAAAGAACTTATAATGTATTTCCTTTTGATAACCATATTCAATATGCTGTAAAGTTGTACTTAAATTACTCATATTAAACCCCTTCTCAACATCTTTAACCTTAAAATAACACTTTTTAGAATCACGTTCACCGCGCACCTCAATATCTAAAATATTACCATTAATATCTTTGAACTTTTCATGTTCCTCTAAATAAAGAACATTTGGTGCCTCCTCATATTCATACTTAATATCATCCTTATTAATTACCATCTTGGGTACATTTTCATATACCCAATCAGCTTTTAAAAGTAGTTTACCCTTGGGGTAATCTGCCGAACAGCTCTTCCATCCACTTTTATGTTTTGACCCCCATTTAAAATTGTAAGGATCTATATTTTTACGTTCTATAATCTTACGAACACCTCGAGAACACCCATAAAAAAATATAGGATCATATTCCTTCAAATCATCCGCATTATATACCTCGAAACTATCAAATATAAATGACAATGGTTTTATTTTATCTACCATATTGAATAAGTTAACACTATATTATAATATAACTAAATTATTTAAATAGTTTTAATTTTTATATTAAACTACATTTATTAGTTTTATTTAAACTACATTTATTAGTTTTATTTAAACTACATTTATTAGTTTTATTTAAACTACCACTTTCTTTCGTCCTTTTTTAGGCTTGACTGAATCAGATGAATCAGATTCATAATCAATATTGATATCAATAATATCTTCTACATAATTGGTACTACTCTCTGCTAATAGTTTGCATAGTTCAGTATCATTTTCATCATAAATGTTAAGATCTAGACTTGGGTTAGTACAGTTGCTACGTTCGCTATCATATAGTAGATAATACACATTAAGTGGTTGAGTACGACCCATACGCTGTGACCTTCCAATAACTTGTGTCTCCAATTCCTTGTTCATCTCGTGATAAATTACAATATCTGTGGCCATTTGAAGGTTCAAACCTGAACCATAATGTTGTGCATTCAGAATTAATACCCGGATTTCTCCATTCTTGAACTTTTCAATTGTACTGTTAATTACATTTCCATTACCCATCAATTTTCCAAATACAATTCCCGATGCCTTCAAAAAAGTTCCAATATTATCATTAGTAGCATCATAATTGCTAAAAACTAAGAAACGACCATCCTTTTTCTTATTAATAATATTAATCAAATTATCCTTCTTTGATAATAGTTTCTTCTCCTTACTTTTTTCATCTGAATCAGACTTTGGCTTACTATCATTATCAATAATATGTAATTGCTTTAGCTCAAATGGGTTTGCACACATCGGACATTTACTGTTTTTAACCAAAGTTAAACATGCTAGACAATAAACATGACTACAGGGTAGTACTGCAGGCGATGTGAATGTATCCATACATATAGGACAATTATCATCAGCAAAAGATTTAATACGTTCCTTAATAGACTCTAACTTGGTTTCTAAACTTTTAATTCGTTCTTGAATTCTTTTAATATTCTCAGCATGTGCTCTAATATCATTGGGAATAATGTTGTTCTGATAATCTAATTCTTTCTTCTTATTATGAAGTTCTTTTTCAGTACGACTTGTAAGAACACTAATAATATTTTCATCAGTATCAATATTACAGTTTAACTTTACAACTGCCTCCCTAATATTTCCCGCATTTAACATATTCATTACTTCCTGTGGAATGAACTCTCTAATCGCTCGTAAACTCGCTGGAGTATCACAATGAATAATAATTTGTTTCATAACCGGTAACTTCATTGAATCTGTAATATATCCATCATTATTCTTAATAATTATCTTATTGAATATAACCGAATTCATATTACTGACCATATCCCTAATATAATTCTTTCGAATTAATAGGATACTTGTTGGTGTTGCTGATATATACCATACAAAATTTGACTTGATATCAAACGACATTGGTAACTTTTTAATTGTTGTTACTTCGTCAATAATAATTCGTGAATACTTAATATGAGGAAATTTAGTGTAAAAATCATCCATCATAGTAGCTGATAATAGTATCACATCGTAAAATCCAACACATTGTTCTGGATCAATCCCAATTGATGACATATCACTATCTGAATCATTTGTTTGCTTTTTGATTGTAAATTTAATCTCCTTTAATTTTTTACCTTCTTTAGAATCCTTACTATCTTTAACATCTTTAACATTATTTACATCATTTGTATCTTTATTATCTTTTGAATCATTTGTATCATTTGTATCTTTATTATCTTTCTCTTCATGAATAATATCTTCATAAATATTACACACACTAAGTAACTTGTCAATATGTGCTCTTTTACTAATTGTATATACTTTTAACTTGGTAAATTCAAATGCTTTTTTCCACTGAGCAGTTAGATTATGAGGTAATATAATCAGATTAGTTGGAATACATTTTTCATTATCTATATGGAGTACTGATGAAAAATATGATGAGCTCATAATTTTAGGTCTGTCAATCGGAATTCTGGTATGACATATCATACCAATAATATCAAATGTTTTTCCTGAACCAACTTTATCAGCTAAAATACCAAAATTAGTATTGACTATAAAGTCGTTTTCTGTATATTGTACCTCTCTCCTCCTATGCAAATTATAATCATACCAACCATAATGTGGATTATTCTCTGAATAAATCATATTCTTCGAAACATAACTGTTAATCTTAATCTTAACACCTCCATCAGCCTCTAGATTTAACATATTCTTTACACTCGTCTCTTGGTGTCGTTTTAGCTTGATCTTTAAAAATTTATTTATTTTATTAATGTCTTCTAAAGTTAATGTAGGTGAATCCTCATTTAAATTGTTCATTTTTGAATAGTTGCCTATCCTATAATCTATCATCTTCCTATCTCTTTAAATATCTGATCTTATCAATTTTTATTTATAGAGTTAACGCTATAAATAAAAAGAGGGCATATTTTTTTGTAAATTTTTTATAAAATCTCATCAATAAGTCCCTTCTCTAAACATGTATTAGCATCCCAATTAATATCATGTTTAAGAATCTTTGATAGATCACATCGACGAAGATTAGTGTTTTCCTCATAAATAGTTTTGATATCTTCCGACATCTTTTTAAGATTTTTCATCTCATCCTCAATCTCTGACATTTTTCCCCATAACTCTGAACGTAATTGATGAATTAACATAGTTGCATTTTTCTTCATATAACGACGACTACCACATACACTAATAAGTGTTCCTGCTGATGCTACATAACCATCTATTATAGTATGAACCTCTACCTCAAGCTCATTTATACAATCAATCGCCGATAATGCAGCATGTACCATACCCCCATGTGTCGTTAAATGAAGTTTAATAGGGGGTGGTTCAATCTTATAACTACGACTCATTTCTAATAATCTTTGATTCATTTCCCTCATCTCCCTATTTAGTTCCGAAATAGTGTCGTAATCTATGTCATTTTGAAAATATATGTTATTGTCAATTGTATATATATTCGTTGAACTTCCACCAAATGGTAACATCATTTTTTGTTTTTTTCCTTGAGGAATTATTGCGCCTAATAGTGACATAATATCTAACTCAGGGGCTTCATTATTCTTACTATTCATTGCTTTACGTTTACTACACCACATCCTTATTTTATAATAGAAATGTATATTGTTTATTCTTTTATATAAGTAATAAAATAAGATTGTTAATATTTTTATTTTAAAGAAATATTAATAATTTTAGTATTATCGATGATGTCCATCATATTTAACTCGATTTGAGAATTCATATTAGGATATAATTTATTCATGAATTTTAAAATATTCTCAATGGGAAAATTCTTTGGTATATCCATAATAAAGTCACACTCTCCACATATATATTGTCTAAATTCTAATAGCTTTATCCAATTATCTGAAAAATCTTCTATAAATTCCTTCATATGGACATTTTCATCGTCCCTTATAGATTCATATAACATACTATATATTTGATCAATACAATCATCTATGTTAATATAGCTTGTCTTCCGACTTGATATTATCTTGTTTCTTATTATAGTCTTGATCATATAGACCACAATATCATTGTTACCATTGTCATTATTATCGTTATTACCACGGTTACAATGGTTACTACTGTTACCATTGTTGTCATTGTTGCCATTGTTGCAATCTTGGGACATCTTTGCTTGTTTGCTTTATGTATGTAGATAGTTCTAACAATACTTTTTATCAATTTATTATTTGTTATTATTTGTTATTATTTATTAATAAAATAATTATACTTCAATACCTTCATCTAAAGCCATAAAATTAACTTCATCATCGCCAAACATATCTTTCAATTCTACTTCATCTAAATTGTACATTTCAATAGCTATAACTTTGACTTCTCTTGGTAAATTATCCCAAATTTCATTACCCATAATTTTATACATTGTTTTATCTTTCTTAAACTTGATACCATACATTGATTCAATAATATTATTTGCTAACTTAATACGACTTGTACGATTCATATCTACTAAGGTTTTATTTCTAATATTCAAATCAAATTTCAAGGCAATATCCTTCTTATAATTCTCTGCCCATTTAACAATATTTTCTAATGCCTCTTGCATATTATCATCCGATATTTCTACCTCTAAATTATTAATATCAACACCTGCGTATTTTAGTATCGATAGTGCATAATAATGATGTGCATATTGATTCTTTACCGTAAAATCTAAATAACAATTTGTTAATGACAAGTTAGTTTGTCTCGATTTCTTTAGTAAACCTAATTTACTATCAGTTGAAATTGTATCTGTTTTAATAATAGTTGATATATTCCTATACTGTTTCATCTTAGATTGATCATTGTATATTTCTACAAATTCTTCTGTAATATTAGCAGCATCAACTGCATAACACTTTTTAAGATTATATCGATGTATTTCATGAACATTCTGTTCTGTTAGATATTCTGATCGCATTTTTATCAATTGATTATACTCCTCTCGTGTAATATCCTTTGCCTCAATAATACCTGTGTTATTTTTCATCTTCTGTTCTTCTACTCGTTTATCCTTAATCGATTTCATTTCATTGACTAATGCCTTATCTACATCCTCCTTTTGAAACTCCATTTTATATCCCTTATGTTTGGCATATCCATAAAAACTTGCTGAAAAATTTAATTTATTCTCGATCATTTCCCATACATTCCTCACATACAGGTCATATACTGGATCATTCTTATAGGGATATTGTAATACAACATCTCGACGCCGTTGTACTTCTCCATCCATATGAACAATATGACTTGCTTCCTTTACTACCAAATTATTATGAACATCAAAATGAGTCAAATAATAGTCTGAACACATCATTTCTTCTACTTCTTCATATGATAAGAAATCTTCAGTCTTATTAAATTCTTTGTAGTAATCCATAGAGATATAAATCTTTTTATCTTTTGGATCGCGTACTCGGTGAATCATCTGACAAAACTCTTGTGCTCCAAGTGACATATGACATCCATATGCATAGATCTTATCAAAATGACCACTAATATCAAATGATACACCCATACATACTGATGGTGTATATATAATGATATCATAATTCTTCCATGTATTGTTTACATTCACTAGTTTTTCTAATTTATCCTCATCACTTGTCTCCTTATGAATCAATAATACGTTCTTATTCGGATAATCATTTGTTATCTTCGTATATAAGTCCTTGGCTTTGGTATTACTAGCCATTGGAATTACTAGACGTTTATTATTTGATACATCTCTAATAATACTAACTAGCCATTGATCATATGACATTGATACAAATGTATATTCTTCATAGGGTTTATATTCATTAACAATTAGTTGATACTCATCTTCTTTCAATTGTAAGACATTCTTATAAAAGTTCAAACATCTAATACTTAGATCAGCATCTAAAACATAAATATGATCGGCTTCTTTTACTCGCATCTTTAATGTACTAACTGTTAGACTTGAATGAGGATTCTTCGTAAAATGTGATGATGTTAGATATCTTGCAAGTGATTCTGCTTCATCAATAACTACAATATCATACTTAATACGATCTAATCTCATTAAAGAATCAACTTGACAGATAATTCGTGGATTTGTAATATAATGTTCTTTGACATTAGAATATAACTTAAATTTCTTATCCTTCAAATCACCTAGTAGTTTAATTCCAAATGTACGACGTGATGATACAAATAAAATAGATGTATCTTTGGTTACTGTTCCAGACGTAAAAAGAGACTTTAACAAATTAGTTGTTTTACCTGTACCTTTCTCACTTTGAACTGCTATCATACGTTTGTTTATATAAGGTTCATATATACTCGGTTCTAATTTTGCTTGATTTAATATAATTTTAGAACTACTATCTAATTGAATAGGTTTTTCAGGATAACTAATAATATTATCTTTTAGAGAACGCTTACTATTCAACATATTAGTAACATTACTTTCATTACACCAATGAATTAAAGTACCTATTTTAATCCTACCATCAGTCTTAAAAGATTCCCATGTTTTCTGCATTACTGCATTATCATATTTGGTACTTTGCTTGCTCCAACGATTCCACAAATCAAAAAACTCACCAGTATTCTTTAATATAATACCCATTTTAATCCATGTCTCACGATCATCATAATAGTTAGCAGGTAATTGAAATATCATATCTTCTAATTTTTTAGCATCAATATTGGTATCATCCTGATTGTTGTCAATCAGAGTAACTGAATTTTTATGAGAAATATGTTTTTTAGTAATAATTGGATCATCATCATCAATATATGTCAGAAGAGTACGAAGCCAAAACTTGTACATACTTTTCTTGGAACTACGTTCTGGAAATACTGTATTCATACCATCTATGGTAAATTTAACAGGTAATGCCATTGCCTTTTTTCCCTTCTTTGAACTGAAACAAAGTCTAAAACATGTCACATTATATATCGATGAATCACAATGATCCATCTTATAATCTTTGTTTAATCTCATATAAAAGTCTTTTGTAACTAAATGATTTTCAAAGGTCAATCCTCTACATATAATGTGATATGATATTTTATCAGGAGATTCTTCTTCTTGATGAATCGGGGAGTTTTCCAAAACAATAAAATCTTTTGGTTCATAAGTATGATGATAATACTTTTTAGCTCCATTAATTACATTTTTAATAACTTGTTTAACAATTTTTTCACCATCAATATCATCAACCTTTTTAATATCTAAGTCTAAACCAAAGACCAAAGATTGGTCAGCAGTCCAAAATTCATAATAATGATTATTTTCATTAGTTAACATATTATCAAAAATGTTTCTTGAAGAAGTCACATGGAATCTTTTCGAACCAGATACATTAATGTCTTCTGAAAATAAACATGGTTTTTTCACCCCATTACTTTTAAAGTAGTCTAGAGCGTCCTTCTTTCTAATAAATGACATCTTTAATGGTTTCCCTACACTTCTCTATCGTCTTAATCTTTAACTCGTTCAACTTTTATTGATTATGTCTTTAAGCCATTTTTATAAGAATATATACAGTATAAAGACAAGTCACTAAATGATGATAGGTAAATAACAATGAATGAAGCTAATGTTACTAATGTTACTAATGTTAGTAATGTATCCAATGTTGCAAAAGAAGGTTTAATACCCTGGGTAGAAAAATATAGACCATTGCACTTGGATGGTGTAATTTCACATTCACATATAGTAAATGTATTAAGTAATTTAATACAAAATCAAAGGTTTCCACATGTAATATTTTATGGACCACCAGGTACTGGTAAAACAACTACGATTTTAGCATGTGCTAGAAAGATATATGGGGATGATGTATCATCGATGGTATTAGAGTTAAATGGATCAGATGATCGTGGTATTAGCATTGTAAGGGAGCAAATTAAGGAATTCTCATCTACAAACAATTTAATACAATCGTCATCTAATTTAAAACTAGTTGTATTAGATGAAGCTGATTCAATGACATATGATGCACAATTTGCATTGAGACAAGTAATAGAAAATTATACACAAAATACAAGATTCTGTTTTATTTGTAACTATATTACAAAAATAATACCAGGTATTTTATCAAGGTGTGTTTCATTTAATTTTTCTCCAATTTCAGATAAAGAACATAAAATCCATTTACAAAATATATCAATAAATGAAACTGTTAATGTAACTGATACTTGTTTAGATGAAATTATAAAGATGTCTGAGGGAGATATGAGACGATCTATTAATGTATTACAAGCATTACATATGTCAAATAATACTAAAGAATCATCAGATATAAATGAATTATATCAAGTAATTGGTTATCCTAATCCATCAGTTAAAACATGTATTATTAATATTATTTTGAATAATAATCTTAAAGATGCTTATCAAAAAATATTATCTTTGAAGTGTTCACAAAATTTATGTGTTAATGATATTCTTAAAGAATTGGTTGATTATGTAATACAATCTGATATCAAAAATGTAACTATGGCACGTATTATTACTGAATTTGCAAAAATAGAAGTATATTTGGCTAATAATGTTGATGAAAATATTCAATTGGGTGCTATTCTCGCAACAATGAAATTGCATCTATGAAATAAATTATTATTTTCTTAAAACAACTTAAACGTTTTACATATATAAGTTTGTATAAAAGATACCATGGATCAGGAAGAAAAGCCCGCCCCGACACCTAGTCGTACACTACGAGTACCCCAAAATGGGTACGATGATAAGAAGTACGACTTTGCGTCAACCCTAAATGGAAACGTTTATTTCCTTACTTTTGATGACATTGACAGTGCCGTATCCGCATATCAGAAGCTAAAGGATGATAAAGTACCAGTACGATACCATGTATATTCATTATTTGTTAAATTTGATGAGACTCTTTCAAGTGAGAAGTTGACTGAGCATATTAATTCAATTCTAAAGGAGACAAATAAGAATGTTACATATACTCGTGTTGATGGTTCAAACCATACTGGTAAGGTAGTAGTAGATCGTCTAGATGACTGTAAGAATCTACTAGTGTACCGTGATGAGACAACAATGCGACTACGTTTCTACCGTTTTGATCCCAAGAAGGCTATTAAGCGTCTTGAGCATCCTGGTGATGCCAAGCAGTTCCATCAAGTCCGTCGTACTAATGCACGCCCAGATGATTCTGGTTTTACCAAGGTTGAGTACAAGAAACGATTTACAAAATTTACAGATAAAAAAGATACTAAGGTTGTAGTTTAAGGAATTATATTTAATGTTAATTTAAAAAAAGTTAACATTAAGTTACTACTATATTCATTTTTCTAATAATCATTTTTATGATTATTTTATTTTTCTAATGATTATTACTATATTCATTTTATTTTTCTAATGATTATTACTATATTCATTTCCATAATAAGGTACCTTTGAAGTTTTCTTCAAGGACTCCACTTTTAACTAATTTTACGATTTTTTTAAGAGTTATACTTTCATATTTATCATAACACTTTTGACAAAAATCATCTATTTGTTCCTGTGCAATCGGAACTACATTTGCACGACATTGTGCAAGCTTATCTTGATCATCTATTTTACCACATTGTGCTCTTAATCCTTCATATTTTTTAACTATATCACTAAATCTAGCTGCTTCTTTATTCAGTTTAAGGTTAACGATATTATGAATAACATATAACCAAAATACTAATCCAAAACGACTATCTAAATAATCATCAATATTAATATGCTTAAAAAAGATAGAATATGAATTCTTACAATGTGAACATGGTAAGGTATATTGTAAGTTATTGAATAAATCATAAAAATTTTGTTTGTCGATAGCGGATGGTTTTTCAGGATAATTAAAAGTCACTGTATGAAGGTATTCCCAAGCATGTGAACCCCATTTATCTGACTGCATATTTACTATAATAGAAATAAGATTATTTTTTATTTTTAATTATAATAGGTTAATATAATGCTTAGATATCAGGATTTTAGTTTGGGTATAAATAAAAATCCTGATATTAATTTCGGTTTGGATGTATCTGGCAATATTCAAGTATCTGGTGATATTCTTCCAGCTACTAATATAGAATCAGATTTAGGTTCGACTACTAAACGATTCCGTGATATTTATCTATCTGGTAATACTATTGATTTAGGTGGTACTCTAATACAAAAAGAAGAAAGTGGTGGTATTAAAATAGCAGATAGTTCTGGTAATACTCTTGATGGTAAATTTAATAATATTGATATAAGTAGTAATGCTACCATATCTGGAATTATTAGTCAGGTAGTACAGTTAGATGTATCAGGATCCATCTTACCAACTCGTAATTTAGTTTATGATCTTGGTGCTCCTGATAAACGTTGGAATGATTTATATCTATCAGGAAATACTATTGATCTTAGTGGGACTTTATTATCTAGACATGCTGATGGTAGTTTAATGGTTCATGACAGTAATAATAATATGGTTAATTTACGTGCTAATAATATAATTGCTGAAGGTAATTTGACCGTTAATGGTACAACTACAACAGTTAACTCTACAATAGTAACTGTTCAAGATCCGATTATTACATTAGGTAGTGATGTTTCTAATAATAAAGATAAAGGTATTGAATTTAAGTATGGTGATAGTAAAATAGGTTTCTTTGGATATGATGATTCAACCGGTAATTTTTCATTCCTGAAAGATGTATCTAATAATAGTGAGGTATTTACTGGTACCCAAGGAACAATAGAAGGGTTAGCATTTAAGAGTACTATTGGAAGTGGAACTGCCCCTTTAACTGTAACAAGTAGTACATTAGTGACCAATTTAAATGCGGATCTATTAGATGGTTTAGATAATAGTAAATTTATGAGAACGGATATAAATACTAGTACAAGTGGAAATTTAGGTATCGGAACAATAACTCCACAAGCTGCATTTCATGTGGCAAGCACTGGTGCTATGATTATTCCATCAGGAACAACTGCACAACTTCCTTCAATAGCTGTTCTTGGTATGTTACGCTTCAACATAGACACGGGGAGGTTACAGTTTTATAATCAAACTGGATGGTCGTCGATAGGAGGTGTGAGTGCGACAGGTGGAAATACAACCCTTGATTTGAATGGTTATCGTATTCATACATTCACGAGCATAGGTAATTTTACAGTAATAAATGGAGGAGGTGTAGACGCGCTTGTGATTGCGGGTGGTGGTGGCGGTGGAAGGCATTGGGCAGGTGGTGGTGGAGCAGGTGGCATGTTGATCGCAAGTATATTCATAGCATCCGGAACATATGCTATAACTGTTGGAGGAGGCGGGGCGGGTGGATCGACAGATACAACAAGTGATAGTTTGGCAAAAGGTACTAATGGTGGAAATTCATCATTTTCAACATTAACAGCAATTGGAGGTGGAGGTGGAGGGACCGATGGAAATGGTGATGGAAATTCAACAGGATACAGTAACGGTAAAGCGGGTGGATCAGGTGGAGGATGTGGAGATAATTCGCCTGCGTATGGTGGTGCGGGAACTGCGGGGCAAGGTTTTGCAGGAGGTGGTAATGGAACCGGAAGCCAAGAGAATTGTGGGGGTGGCGGTGGAGGGGCCGGTGGTGTTGGTGGCAATAAAAATGATGGAAACGGTGGGGCAGGTGGTGTAGGACTTGTAAGCAACATGAGCGGGTCATCTATCACATATGCGGGTGGTGGTGGTGGATCTACCAATTTTGGTGTTCAAGGAACAGGTGGGTCTGGCGGGGGAAATGGTGGTAAATATGCAGGCGTAACACCAACATCTGGATCTATAAATACAGGGGGTGGGGGTGGAGGAGGTCCGTACACAGTTAATGGTGGAAGCGGAGGATCAGGTATTGTGATCATTCGTTACCTCCTCTAAAATATATCAAATAAACCGTTAAACTATCACAACCTTCTCACTCACAGTATACGGCAAACTAATCTCTTGTTTCGAACTCATTCCACCTTGATAAATATATTGTCTATCAAGGCTCTCGTGACTTGTTTTATATACGATCGCTCTATCATCGTAATACTTCCCATCCACTTTATACACGGACGGGTACCGCGTACATCTCCATACCTCAAACATCTGCCCACCCTCGCAATGTGTCTCCAACTTGAAATCATCTTCCGTAATGGGAGAAATAGGTTTCTCGTCAATCAAGTCAGAAATTGATTGTACCATGGATTTCATAACTTGTGGATGATTCCCAGAAATCTCATGAAGCCCTCTTATTAACTTGATAATGGTAGATCCAACCTCTATTTTATCAAGATTCATGATTTTTAATTCATTTTCTGCATGTTGTAAAACTACATCAATCCACTTTTTATTACTCATTTTGGTATTACTTGA
>Ga0209354_10000038_pt1 | contig 66619 bp, 48 predicted proteins | sample LauGreSpBDMM15DD_2_FD_187562 | JGI IMG/M metagenome (GOLD analysis project Ga0209354, IMG submission 187562) | Freshwater lake microbial communities from Lake Michigan, USA - Sp13.BD.MM15.DD (SPAdes) (version 2) | ecosystem: Environmental > Aquatic > Freshwater > Lake | place: Lake Michigan...
TCGTAACACTCGTGATATTAACTTCTTTGATATATCTTATAATGAAAGCATTATTGTCGATATTAATTTAAAAACTAATACTAATGTTGAATTAGAACCATTATTATTCTGTTATGGATTTGATGGATTAAATTATACATTAAAATCTGTTTTACATCAGACGAATAATGAGTACTTTCAAGATGGATTCATTATTAAAGCTGAGGTATTACCTCTAAATTATTCATTTATAGAATCAGAATTAACTAATAATAATGGTAACTTAAAAAATATATATTTTATTGGTTCGAGAAAAGATGTTATAAACTCATTAGATTTACAACAAATTATTAGCATAACTACTACATCTACACAATGGATAGTTACTATTACAGAACCTCTACGTGATATATCAAAAAATGCATTAGTATATTTATATGCAAGTACTTCTCCTGAAGAACAAGATTTGATGACTTTAGAAGGCTTATATGCAACAGATAAAAATCAAATAAAGTATGTTTTGGATTCAAGTAATAATTACTATCAAGTTCAAAATAATATCATCCAAATAACAGATAATAAAGACTTGAATAAATTTATACCTGTTATTTATGACAATAATAATACACTCAATTTAGTATATAATAGCAAGTACTATATTGATCAAAGTGGTAATATATCTCCTATTACTTTTACTACTGAAACAAATAATATTGCTTTTGTTGTTGATTTATTTAGAAATAATGGCCAAAATATAACTATTAATTCTGTAAATGATATTAGCAATAATTTAATTCCTATTTTTGAAACTGATACTAAACCTAAATATATATATCGTGGTAAGTACTTCAATTATCTAAATATTTTCTATAAGAATTATCAAGAACAAAAATTAGAATACCCAATAGATGGATTTCCCTATCAAACACCCTTTTCTATTTTATATGTTCAAGACATTTCCAATAATAAACTTTATCTTAATAAACTTGAATCTATACCTATATCTGAAAATGACTACGTTTATATATCTAGTAATATAGATATTGTTAATACAACAACAAATACAACAGATTTTACTATTATTGGTAAAACTATTAATAATAACTTTGATGCTTCATCTAATCTTATATTAAATAATCAAAATGTTACTAATAATGGTCTTTTTCAATTCTATTGGACAAATAATTATAATCTAATAGATCCGAAGGGATTAGCAACTTATGTTTCCAAACAACGATGGAGTGATAATACTATTATGTATACTATTGAAAGTACTACATTAAATAATCAACGTTTTCTTCCTCTATCAAATATAAAACTATTGGATATTAATTATGATGTATATAACAATTATAATTTTATATTACAACAACTTCAAAATAGTACTTTAACTATATCTGAACAAATTAATTTAATTATTAATGAAAGTGGTAAGGTTTCTTTAGATAATATTAACTATCTAAAACGATTATTCCAAAGTATATTTAATCAAGATTTGTATGTATCAATTTATGTAAAAACAGATAAAAATACAGATATTATTCTACAAACATTTTTTGGATCAACTCATCAAACACAATTAACAAATAGTATTTTTGGAACAACTATTAATCAATACAATCTTATGGAATCTAAATTAGAAACTGCATACAAACTTTTTATTGATAAAATTGATTTGGAATTTGTTAAAACTATTAAAGAAATTCAATATAATAAAACCTCTGTATTATCAGAATTAAGTAGTGAATTATGCTTTGTAATTACAATATTTGATATTTCATTAAACGATGCTACTAATGTAAACATTTCATTTACATCTAATGATAGTATTCAAGAATATCAACAATGGGATATGTATAATTATGATATTAGCAATACAATTGTTATTAATAATATGATAGTAATTAATAATACTTTATTAGTTACAAATTATAGTGATTTAAGAAAATTAATGTTGATTGATAATTTAACTTCAGGACAATTAAAAGTAAATGATATTGTAGTCACTAGATGGTCAATATCATATGGAATTGAATATGTTAGAAATACATTACCAATGATATCAAAACAAATGAATGAACATTATATTTTAAATGATATTTTACCAAAGTTTTATAAGTATCTAATGACCAAAATAACAAATAAAATTACTGATTCACCACTCAAAAAATATGTAACAACTCATTTGATTGACAATTTATGGCATATGATTATGGATATAAAACAAAATGTAGATTATGGTTTTAAAAATATTGATAGTGATACTTTATATCCTAATATTTATGCTATAACCAATTCAGTAGTATGTTTTGATGGTATTATTATTAAGAATATGATGACATATATATTTGATAAATATATTATTGATTATATCCGTCCTAATATCATATCTCAATTGAAAGATACATCTTATAATGGAACCTATTTTTATAATGCAAATGATAATCCAATATATAAAGCAAATGTTAAGGATATAGAATTAAGTAATCTGAATACTATTGAACTTATTAAATGGTTTGTTTATGTTCTTAACGGAGATTTAATTGTTTTTAAAACATTGACATATAAAAACCTATTAGAAACAATCAATCCAAGTAATAATTTATATATATTAATTACAAACATATTTGAGACAATATTCAGTATTTTACGTAATGAAACAATATCAATAGACAATATCAAATATACTCTTTTAACAGAAAATTCATCACTATTTTTTGGTAGTATTAAAAATTTAACAATTATTCCTATTGAGGATGTATTATCATATTTGGATATATATTTAATGGAAGTATCGAATGAATATACATACAATTATATAATTGATTACTTTACAATTTATAAGACTGAATATTTATCATTTTTCAGTAATTTCTTCAATAGTATAAATGATATTGGTTTAACAAGTTATAATATATTTAGAAATTTAGAAAGAATTGCATCATTTGAAATAAAAGATTATATTAAACAATTAGAATATCCAAGATTAGTCCCATCATATCAGCCAAGTATGGAATACTTATTATTAGGAGATATTGATACATCAAATAATAGAAACTACTTTTTTGGTTATAATCTTAAATCTTATAGCAAATTAATTGATTATATTGATAATTTTTTCATTGATAATGTCTTTCAATATACAAATAAATATTTTTCTTATAAATCTTTACTTCGTCTAGAAAATAAGAATGATACTGATATTATCAAACAATGGCAACAAGATATGTATTCTATGAATAGTATTACATCAAGTTTTGAATATAAAATGGCTTTGGAATGGGAAATATTTAGCTCATTTAATATACCATTATTTGGAACTATGAAGAAAGGAAATGATGATATAATATATATTTATGATGCTAGTAATAATATTGCATATAGATATGTATCAAGTGTAATTAAAAATGAAAGTAATTCTTACGAATTAGTAATAGATAATAAATACTTTTATAATTATACATTTGAAGGAATTAGATATCCAAGTTATAATTACAATCCAGTGACTGGTTCAAATAGAGTATTAAAATATGTTTATGATGCAAGTAATAACCTAATTGATCAAATCGCAATTGATACATCTGAAAATGCTTTTATATTAAGTGGTTCATTATGGTCAGTAATAGTAGATGGACAACGATACTTTAATATTAATGATACTTATTATGAATTAACAATAGGATATACATTTGATGCTAGTGGTAATATATTAAGTCCTCAAACATATATTGATATAAGTGGAAATACTAAAAATTTCATAGAATTATTATATCAAAGAACTGAAGATGGTGTAAATAAAATTTATAAACGTAATAATATTGAATATATATGGATTCAAAAAGACTACCTAATTTACAATTTAACTGATAAAAATAATGGTATTACAACTATTAGTTATTCAACAGTACCACTAGGAAAGTTAGGTAAAATTGGTTATAAACGTATTGAAAACTATTATAATGATAATGACATTATATACACATTACATAATACACCAAATAATCCAGAATATAGACCAATAACTATTGTTAATAACAAATTTACTAATATTTACTATCAAATGATTGGAAATACAAACTATACATATGAGGATAACTATGAAATTATTTTGAATGGTGTGTATAATGAAACTAATGAATTAGTATTTAATATAGAAGGAAATACATTAATTGACTTGGATGGTAATATAAAATTTGTATACTATCCAAATTCTACAAATACACTATTCAAAATAAAAGAAAAAGTATATGATATTGTAAATAATCAATTTATTGGAGAAGGAGTGTATAAGAACATGTATTATAACAAGATGGTTTTTATAGATACCACATTTCGACAGATAGTACAACAATATGGTTTAATACCAGATACAAATTGGATAACATTTAATAACATACCTACAAATGTAAGAGAACAATACAGTCCTATTGAAGTTTCAGGATTTGTAGTTGATAACAGTTTGAATTTTGTTAAAGAAATTATTAATGAAGTATTTAATCAAGATGGCTTACAAACAACAAGTAATTTGAATTGGAATTTAGTTGATTTATTAGATAATATTGAATACAATATTCCAATATTAATAAATATGTATATTAAATCTGGTCTGTTTCCACCTGACCAAAATTGGAAACAATATATGTATGTATCCATGTGGAATAATATGATAAAAAATGGTGTTGTTAATTATGGTCAATATTTTAAAAATAGAGATGATAATACTGTTAATCAAATTATTAATGAATATGAAAAATATAATGTTTCAGTATTACCAGAAGATAGAATCTTTACATGGAATGAAACTAAACAACGAATTGAAACTAATTACAATAATTTTGGTGACGATGATATTGTTGCCTTTATCCCAAATATTTCAGATTACTATATTTATACATCTACAGATGTAACATCAGTTAATAATACTATATTATCAACATCAAATAGTATGGAAGAAAAAATGGTTCAATTAGTAGCATTATATAAGAATATGTATGATAATTCATCCAATGATTTATCCTATAATTTATCCTATGAATCAAGATTTTTATATGCAGAATTAAATGTTCTTAACACTATTGAAGTTGCTAAGAAAAAAGAATATCAAAATAATTTGAATACACGTGTACCAATAGATATCCGTAATGATACTTATAATTTTAGTGGTATAATTTATCCTATGAATGGATTTGGTCGATATTATGAAAATACATATTATTACTACAATAAATGGATTAACAAATACAATTTATATAATATTAATTATAAAGTTGATATATCATTAAATGATACACCTAAATGGTTTGGAGAAAAAAATGGTGAGAATAAATGGAATACATTAATTAATGGAACACAAGTAATTGATAATTTTGGTTTTTCACTAAATTATATTAATTATGGAGATTATGCTATTAATGGTTATTCAACTTCAACTAATTATATAGTATATTTTACTCAATTAGGTAATACAAGTCCCACACCTACAGATCCAAAAATAGTTATTAATACTGGTTCCAATTATATAAATACTTATATTTTATATAAAAGAGGAATTGAAAATGATAGAGATTATATAACTATCAGATTTGAGGATTTTGGTAATAATGATACTAATGATATTACTATAAATAATGAATTAGCTGAATTTGGTATATATAAAAAACTTATTGAAGTAACCATATTTGCCTCCTACTTTCCTACAAAAATAAGAGTTGTAACTAATATTAAAACAGGAGTTGAAATAACAATAACTTCACCTACACAGTTCTTTGGTGATAGAATAATAAATACATCAATAACACCATTAACTATGTTAGAAGTTATATTTGAGTGGTCAGATAGTATAATTACATTTAATACACCAATATGGCAAGGTTTGGATGATAATTCTGAAAGATGGAAAACTGTAGATCAATATGATTCAAGATATAATCAATATTATAATAATGAGAAGTTTTTTATAGGGGATATTGGATTTGATTTTATTTTACCATACATAGGAAAGAATATTAGAAACAGTATTTACATCACTTCTAATAACAGTATTATATTTGAAGATAGGCTTATATCAAATTTTAGTACAATTAATGGTTTACTAACTACACCAGGTATATATATAGGAGGTAATGACTATGTAGCTGTACAAGTATTAAAAAAAAATGTGTATGTGAATGGTGTTAAGGGAGTTGTAATACGTTTTGAAGGTGATACTTTTACTAGTTATCTATTTTGGGAAATTACATTTTATGAAAATAATAATATTAATATTGTCAATGGTAACAATCCTGGTATAGTATATGGATTTTCAGATGGACAGGGAAAAATGTTAATTAAATACGATCAATTTAACAATAAAGAATTAAAAATACAAATTACTCCTCAATATAAATGGGATGGTGAAATCTTTTATTATATGAATGGAAGTGAAAAAATACCTGTTAATTATGATGTTCCCGATTCAATGTTATACATTAAAAATGGTCATTTAGGAAGATATACAGATTTACCATTTGGATTTGTATATAATCCATCAACACATAAGATTATATATGATGCAACTTTTGGTTATGATAGAATGGTAATGTCTATGTTATACTTCAAATGGAACAAGTATTTAGAACAAATATATATGCCACTTTTAGTCAATCGTAATTTGGATATTAATACAACTAATATTCAATTATATAATAATACTTTTAATACATCTAATATTTTACTAACTCCAATTCTAATAATTACTGAAAATTTTAATGAACTTGTACCTTATTTTCTATCATTAATAGAAAACTCCCAAATTTTTTCCAAAGAAGCCTTTTATGCTATTAAAAAATATATGAATTCTGAATCAGGTAAATATTTATACATTATTATTAACGATACTAATAATTTAATTTTAGTTAATAACTATATTATTCTTAAAAAAAATGGATATTCATTTGGTCCACTATTTATAGAACTAGCTTATAATATTGATATTAAACTAAAACTTTTAAAAATATTAAAAGATCCAGTATTTAATTTTGATCCACAAGCTAACTATATTTTAGAAGGACCATTTGATGATAAAGTTATTAAAAATGTAAATAAAGATACATTTGAAGTACCAATAGTTAGTATTATACAAAACTTATTAGGTTACTATGATAGATTCAATAATAATGATCTATATGATCCATTATATATTACTATTGCAATGTTAGGTATTAGTCCTTTAATTGATTTTATAGATAGATTTAAAAACTTTTCAAACTTTGCTCTTCCTCAATTATTAAGTTTAAATGCAATTTTAGACAATCCAGATTTATTAGAAATAGTAACTACAAATCCAAATGTATTGATAAATATGATTAGTTTAATATATTTACTAACGGAAAATAAACTAAGTGCTATCAATTTAGAAACATTAAATCTTGTTATTTTATTTATTATAGCAAGGGAATTATTCCTAACAGCCAAATTAGCAGGTGTAGCACCAAATGGAATAATAACAACATTATTTTTCCCTAATATTTATACTGTTGTATTCAATAATCAGGCTTTACTATCATATATATTCAATAATAATTTGATAGATGTAATTGATATTTTAACACCTTATCCTGGTTTATTAACATATTTATTAGATCCAAGTAAAAATCTATTAGACATAAATGTGTTGATAATGTTCATATCACAGTATCCAAAGGTATTACAATATTTTATTGAAACAATTGTAGGCTTTAATACCATTATATATGCCTACCCAGGTATTGGTCAATATATAATTGATCCAAATAACAATTTTTCTATTTTTACTGTTCAATCTACCCAAATTTTACTCCATCCTCCTACATCTATAACTAACTACACTTATACAATTACAGGTCAATTATATGGAAATGGTACTTATGATATTTCTGCAAGTTCTATAGTATTGACTAGACGAGCATGGTATGCTTTTAATCAATCAAATGAATTAGATGATCATTGGCAAACTAATGGTGGATATGAATATTTTACAGGTAATTTCTCAAGAACTACTTCTACATTTGCTAGTAATACTATATTATCAGGTGAATGGTTACAAATTAAACTACCTATACCAATTGTTTTAAGCTCCTATGTTATTGTACCAAGACAGGATACATATAATGCACCTCGTAGAAGTCCACGAACATGGACTTTGGTAGGTTCAAATAATGGATTAACATGGACAATTATAAATAATCAAAGTGATATTTATTGGACTACAACTGATGGTAAAACTTTTGATACATCATATAATAATATACCCTATTCATATTATCGAATAATTATTAATAAAGTTGGTAATGCTTCTTTGGGTGATGCAGAAAGTTGTGCTATTCAAGATATGTATTTTAATGGATTTTATCCAATTTTAATACCATTCAACATTAATGATTATCAAAATGTTCCATTGGAACAAATATTGGCTCAATTAATTATACCAGATTTTACACCTATATTAAATCAATTATTAATAGATATTGCAGATGGTGATATTAGTAATAATTATGGTGTTCCTATATCGTCACCATTAGATTTATTAGTTAATACTACATTAGATACAGTAGTAAGTACTTTAATAAATCATATATCTAGTGGATACATTACACTTCAAGATTTGGATTTACCAGGATTTGGAGAATTATTTGCACAATTAAATATACCACAATTAATTCAACAACTAACAATTGATATATCTAATGGGTCACTCAATACTAACTATGGTATTGATATAACATCACCATTCCAATTATTTGGAACTTTTGATATTGTTACTATATTTGGAACTATCTTTAATGATGTATCAAGTAACGAGTTGATGATTCAATTAGGATTGGATACTTTGTTAACTGATTTAGATCCATCTCAAAATCTATTAAATAGAATGCGAACCAATACTTATTTGATTAAATATATTTTAGATCCAACTAATAATATTATAGAATTTACAGAGGTTGTTGATTTGTTTGTAAATGCATTATTGGCAGATACAACAGGAATGTTGTTTGGACTAATTGTCCCTGCAGTGGATTTTGAAAGATTAAAAGCAGAAAATAAACCCGTCCTTTTATCTCTATTTAATGTTACTGCATTAGTCAATACCTACTTTGAATATATTTTCCCTTATTTACCTGATATTATAGATGCATCAACACCAGAACAATTAGCAGATTATACAAATTTGACAGGTATTGCAAATTACATTGACAAAAATCCAACTATTATTTTATCACTATTAAATCCTCAAGTAATTTTATCATTCTTAAATGATAGTAGTGGTAATAATACTAGTTACCTATCTCAATTAGTTAATACAGAAAAACTAGTAACAAGTATAATAGATAATCCTGATTTATTACAACAATTTACAGATATTCAAACTTTATTTAGTTTCCTTTTGGTTGAACCAATTTATAATTTAGTAAGAGAATATCCAGTAGTACCATTAACCGCACAATTAAGTATTGTTAGTGGTCAAGAATATGGTAATGGTATTTATAAAATATCTGGTAGTTATGAACATGAATGGATTATAGACCCATTTGATAAGATTTTATCATTATATAACTTCTGGAATTCAAATTATGAATATAAAAGTAATACTGGAGAATATATTGGATCAGCATCAACAAATGTATCTAATACAATTATATTAGGTGCGTGGATACAGCTTGAATTACCTAATCCTATTTTATTAACTTCATACTCAATTACCTCATTATATCTCCCTAGGAGAACTGCACCAAGTTCATGGATTCTAGTCGGTTCTAATAATAATTATGATTGGAATATCTTAGATAGTCAAAATAATATTAATGTTTATAATGGATTAGATAGCTCTTTTAATGTTATTAGTGAATTTATATATAAATATTTCCGTTTAATAATAACAAAAATTGGATCTGATCTTTCTATTTATAATCCAAATACAGCAACTATTACAAGTATAGCAGAAATAAAATTTTATGGTAAAGAATTATTATCTCAAACATTACCATATCCAGTAGTACCATTAACCTCACCATCAACAGTTATAACTGGTCAAGAATATGGTAATGGTACCTATAATATATCAGGTAGTTATATCTATGATAATTACATTGTAAATACATTTGATAATATTTTATTAGAAAATAACTATTGGTATTCTGAATTTACATATCAAACTAATACCGGGGTATATATAGGACTAGTATCAACACAAGTTGGAAATCAAACTATATTAGGTGAATGGGTACAACTTGAATTACCATATCCTATCAAACTAACTTCATACTTTATTTCAGCTCTTTTTTTTCCTAATAGTACAGCACCAAATTCATGGACTCTAGTAGGTTCTAATAATGGTACTGATTGGACTACTATAGATACACAATATAATATCAGTTTATCAATATTAAATAGTTCTTTTTATACTGGAAATAATAATTATATATTCAAATATTTCCGTTTGATAGTAACAAAAGTAGGCTCTGATAATTATAATAATATTATTAATAGAATAGTAGCAACTATAACAGAAATAAAGTTTTATAGTAATACAGATTTAAATCCTCTAATATTCGAAGTATTAAATATAAATTCATTGTCCAATTTTATAGCACCTAGTATATTGATAAACTTATTAAATTATGATAGACTTCGAGAAGATATTTATGATAACTATCCAAGTGAAATGATTAATGGTGGAACAATTAATGATCCTGAAGCCAATATTAAACAAACTATTGGACTTATGATAGCTACTAATCCTATAATAAACATTTATTTATTAAGATTTATTAACTCTAGTAAATTAATATCATTTATTGATAGTAATCCGATTAATATCAGTGATTTTATTAATATCCAAAAACTTGTCGAATTAGTTAATAATGGTACGATCCCATTCAATATACTTATTAACCCAAATATACTATTGTCAAATCTTCAAGATAATAATAACTTATTGGCTGTGTTGATTGATTTAAATAAGTTAAAAGAAAGTATTTTGACTGATGCATCAGGTACTCTATTAAACTTATTTGATAAGAGTCTCTTAAAAGAATTTATTAAACAATTATCCTTGGAAGATATTGCTGGAGTTGTTAATGTAGAAGCATTCTTAGATATATCAAATAATAATACATGGTTAGACAATTTTAATGTCAATCAGGTTGCAAGTGATTTGAAGGATGTACTGGCTGGTATTATAAATTTTGAAGTATTTAACCAATATAGATTGTTATTATTCCAATATATTAATTTGAATGAGATACTAAAGATACCTGAAATTGTTAATATTATTATAAGTGATTCAGCATTTGTGTTAAAGACATTATTTTCAGCCTTTCCCCTAATTCTACAAGATATTCAGATTGATTTAAATCTAATTTATAGTTTAATTAGTCTAACGGATATTACATCATTATTTAATCTATTAAGTTCACCTGATATATTACTAGCTTTAAGTGATGATATATTAAAAACGTTATTTGCGGGTATAAACTTATTACCCATTATAATAAATAATCAGGAAATCTTCGCAGGTATTATATTATCAGGTGCTTTAGGTGGTTCAGAAAATATAATAAATATTGCGAGTTTACTTGATGAAACAAAGCTTGTAACTGCCTTCTTGAATCCAGGTCCAGTAGATATTTTGAATGATTTCTCAGGTTTTTATACAAATGGAATTATTTTGGCTATAGAAACTGAACCAGAATTTATTAACTATTTCCTTAAACAATTTGTTAATCTTAATAGTCCATTAATTTTAAAACTAGGTTTAAATATTTTGAATATAAATTCGGATCCTGCATTTTTATATATAATGTACAACTTACTCAAAAAATATATAGATATAGAAAACTTGATAGCAAATGATATTGGTATTATATATGACTTAGTTAGACCATCTGAATTAGAATCTTTTATTAATATATTGAATATAAATGCATTATTCCAAGACTTTGGGGTAGTTCTTACCAACTTAACATTTCAACAGTTTGTACAACTTTTTGGCTTTCTTTTTTCAGGAATAAATATTAATGAAGCACTAACAAATCCATCTGCATTTGCATATTTTTACACTATATTTGATTCAAATAAATTTTTAACACAAACAGATCCAACTTTGAATAATACAACAACAACTGACCCAGTAACTAAAATAAATGACCCTTCTTTTAACCTATTAAATTACATTAATGTAGTACAGTTATATACTGATATAGTCAATAATCCTGAAATATTATACTCGTTGATACCCTTACCGACTTTGATTTCATTAGTGACTAACAACCTGCTAACCTTTTTACAGATCCTAGGACGAAATCAAGTAATAGCTTTAATTCAAAGTGGTAACTATTTAAATGAAATTAATATAGATATGTTGTTTAATCCTACTATTTTTAATGATTTTATTGAAACAATGACTAATATCAATAATCCATATTATTATTATACTGATACCAACAATATTACAGTTCCGCGTATAAGTAAATTATTCACATATATTTATGTAAGTGAGCTAATATTTGATCCATTACTTCCACGTCAAATGAAACAAAATTTTATAAATATATTTACAGGAGATAATTCATTGGTATATGATATTAGTAATAATAGAGAGTTTATAAGAAATAGATTAGCTAGCAATCCTGAATTCATAAAAGGTTTTGTTGTGTTACTAAATTATTCAAGTATATTCAACAATAATTCAAATAATAATAAAATTAATTTTTATTTCAATTTGATCGATATTAATAAATTAGTTATTCTAATTAAAAACAATCCAAAATTTTTCCTAAAACTTTTTGATAATATTGGTGCTATTAGTTTATTTAATTTATCATCTATAGATTTTACTACACTAGCATCAAACACAGATAGTACTATTATAAATAATTTTTTTACTAACCAGGTTCTTGTAGAATACTTTGTCGATATACGAACTCATAATAATTTTAATGGACTTATAGTTTTTATAGTTGATAATACAAGCTATAATGATTTATTTGATATTTCAGATAATACATTTAATGATCTATCATCTAATCCATTATATCAAACTAATAATGATTATCAAACAATGAAAACAGTAAGAAAAATAAAAAATAGTGATTCATTTGAAATAACACGAATGTTGTCACTAACAAGTGATAATGTACCTATTAATTTTAAAACATTTTATGGTGAATCCGTAACAAATAAATTTACATTTAAAACATATACAACATTTATTACACCTAATAATTTAAGATATATAAACATATTCCTTAATCAAGAAACTGTAATTATACCATCACAAGTTTTTATGAGTTTAAGAACCTTTTCAGAAACACCATCAACACTTGTTGATGATTTGTTTAATAATGAACAAATTACAAATATATTATTTGATCCTAGTAATAATATTATATTAGATCCAGCACAAATTGAAGATGGTGTTATAGATTTGAAGTTATTTGCAACCTTCAAATACCTCTCAAGTCAAAACAATTTATTAAAAACAGATACACGACTAGATTCAAATATAATATTATTTATAAATCAAATGATTGAACAATATCCTCAAATTTTAGATGAAACTTTACAACCACTTGCATCAGATTTTATCTTTCGTTTACTATTTATGTGTTTTGTCAAAGATTTATTTGAGACAGAATCAAAATACAATGTTTTTCTATTAATTAATAAACAAATATCAATTGATAATATTCCCTTAAATTTAGATATTCGTGATTATATAACAATTAAAGACACTTCATCAAATATTTTATATGGACCTTATCCAATAACATTTATTCAAGAAAATATGTTGTTAATAAATCAAGAAAGGTTATTAAAGTTAAAGGTTGATGATGCATTCTTAAGAGATATTTTACCATATAAAGATATATTTATTGATACTGACTTTGAAGATTCACGATTTGTTATTTGTAATTATGAAACTGCATTTATTGCAGTTAATAATATAAATGAATATGAATGGCGTGACTTTTATAAACAATCTTATGAGGTTATTAAAAATAGTAATGAAATAATTCCGATATTGAATACTCTTGTTGAAAATTTTCAAGATATAGAAACTGTGCTTCCTATTAAGAATACACTAGCTAATAATATTATTTTGATTGATTTGAATCAAAATACTTTAAATGATATTTTATTGGATGTATCAAGTACAATAGTTTCAATAAATTCATCTAATAGTACATATTTAATGAATGTACTAGATAATATGGATTATATGGATACATTTTATACTAACTACAATAATATTATCAATATTAACAATAATTTATCAACTATTAATCAACTAACAAATACCAATCAAATAGCAATATTAAATGGTAACCAATTGAAAACTAATTTTAATACACTTATTCAAAATATTACTACTATTGGTCAGTATACTAGAACTGTATATCAATTAGCCAATATTTCTCCTTTAATATTAGATATATTTGATAGTTTATTTCTTGCTAAACAATCATTAAGTGCAACTCAACTAATTATATCTCAACCAGGTCTATCTTCACAAATTTCAACATCTTTAGCTGCTCCTGCTATTCGTTCTATAGTCAATATTAACTATACTGCCTCACAGCAATATTTTGATAACACTATTATTAACCCTGATATAACAAATATATCAGATATTTCACAAAATATTATTAAATTAATTCAAGCAGATTCATCATGGAATACTTTTATGTCACCTTTATTAAATCTTGGATCACAGTTAGGAAATCTTGATATATTATCAAATATAACATCTACATTCAATGATTTTATATCATCTTTTAATAACTCAATAACATCAATTATTACTGATCTTTCTAATAATATAGTTAATACATTGGATAACAGTTTGAATGTGGCCCAAGTTAATACCTTTACAAATAATACTGTTGCATATAAATCTTGGTTGGATATATCATTAAATAAATCAAATCTACAAGCTATAGTTGCCCTTGATAGATTATTAAGAAAAGATATTGATGATATTGATAATAATATTGATGACATAGTAATCATTATTAAGGAAGAGTTAGGACTTGATATAACATTAAATATAGATATATTCAGTAATCCAATTATTAAAAACTTTAAAGAATATATTACTAGTGTTGACAAAGTATCAATTAATCTTTCAAACATATTAAGTAGTGTTAATATATCAAATACTGCAACTTTTATTAGTGATATATCTAAGAATTCACAATTAAGTAGTAATTTATTAACTCTTGCAACCTTTTTTACTGGAAGTTTACCATTAATTAGTGTTATTAGCAAGTCATTTCCAAATCTTGCTACTATTATTATATCTTCTTATACATCATTCATTAATAAAATAACAGAAATACAAGATATTATAGCAAAATTTGTTGAGTTTTCTAATTGGTTAGTTGAATATCTTGCTAGTAAAAATTTAACATTAATGAAGGCTACACTAACAGATATCAGTTCGTTATTATCATTAATGATAAACTATGATATTGATTCACTTGTTCAATTATATACTACTAATAATATATTTGATTTATCTGGTTCACTTCTAATAGATTTAAGTTCAAATTTACATAGAATAAGTAATTATGCTCAAAATAATAGAACAGAAATTACAACTGTTATGAATTTAATGAGTAGTATTGAAATAATCAAAAATAATGCATCAAGTATAACTACTATTAAAAATACATTAAATAATAATAAAAATAGTTTTGATAGTTTTAAAAGTAATTTGAATATTATAAATAATACAACATTAACAATATCAAATAATACAATTCAACAGTTACCTTTTAGAAGTATAATAGGATCTATTAGTAATTATTTAAAAATAACAGAAATATGGAGTACATTTAATAGTTTATTACCAAAAATCCAAAATACATTTTTATCTTATATCCAATCCAATTTTGATAGATTATATAGTATTTTAGATATAGAGGATAAATTAAATATTATTGATAATTTAGTAACAAGTAATACATCAACATTAAATATCAATAATGTTACATCAGTTAGAAATAAATTAAATCAATGGTTATTAGAAGATGTAAATGATAATAAAATGTTCATATTATGTATTGATGATAATGATTTCATAGAAAGAAATGATTGGGTAATGTTAAAAGAAAGTATAAATGCAGTTACACCATTTTATTTAATGGTAATAGATGAGGAAAAAATAGAATATAATAATACAAATTACAAAATAGTTAAATTATCATGGTACTATAAATCAAATAATAATAATACATCTAATTTCTTTATACCCAATTATAATACTTCATATATAATGTATGGTGGAATTGGTAATTTTATGAATGATTTTAATCTAAGTAATAAAGACATATTACATACAGATACTTTTTTCAGTGTATATAATAATTATTTTGATACTAAAGAGTTAAGTTATCAAGTTAGTCAATATAAGGATTTTTTCACGGACTTTTCTAAGGATTATACTACAAAGGATTATATGGATGGTATATTAAAAGACATTATAAAAACAACACCAAATAGTAGTCATTTAATGAGAATACCGAATAGTAATAGTAATATTTTTAGAGCTAATTTTAGTGATTTCCGTTTTATTGATAATATATCCCAATTATCATCTCAAAATATTCCCAAACAAATTGATAATTTGATGAACAAGTTTAATGGTTTTGTTGATAGAAAACAAATTATATTAAATAATATAATAGAAATAATTAATAGACCTGTTATACCTAACATTAAATGGATTGATAATTTGGGTCATTTTCTTATGGATAATATTGAATTATATGTTGATGATCAACAATTAGAAAAACTATCATCTGATTGGTTACAAATTGTATCTAATTTTAATGTCCCATCTGGTCAAGAAAGAGGATATAATATTATGATTGGAAATATACCAGAATTAACAACACCACAAACCCATATAGGATCATATAAATTACATATACCACTACCATTTTACTTTCATAAGAAACCATATATGGCATTACCATTAGTTGCAATGTTTAATAGCAATATATTATTCAAAGCTAATATAAGAAAATTAACAGAATTATTAGATATACCTAAATCAGCAGTTATAAAAATGGGTGGAAAGTTAAATATTTCATTATTAGGTTCTTATGTATATTTGGATACTGTAGAGAAAAACTTATTCGGTACATCACGTCATGAGTACATGATAGAACAAGTACAATATTTAACCAAGTATGTTAACTCACAAGAAACAACTATGGATATAAGATTTTTGAATCCAGTGAAAGATATCTTTTTTATGTTACAATCTAATAATAATACATTAAATAATTATTCTATTGATACATCCAATAATTATATTAATAATTTTATGATAGAACAGAGGAATAAATATAAAATTTTGGATATTGATATATCAGATACTGCTATATTGTATAATTTGAAACCATATGAAAGAACTATATATAATAATATCAAAAATGAGGGTATCAATCCATTTGAATCAATAAGTATAAACTTTAATGGACATGACCGAGTTCACGAATTACCAACAGATTTTACAAGTATAATATATCCGTATGAGAGGTATAAAAAGACGTTCCAACCAGGATTAAATGTGTATCCTTTTTGTTTATATCCGGAGGAGGGAATGTCAACGGGTTATTGTAATTTTACATATTTGAACAATCAAAGATTAGAGTATACATTAAAACCGAATATAGAATTTGAATCAGGAACATTAAAGGTATTAGCCAGATCATATAATATATTAAGAATAGCCAGTGGAATAGGTGCTATAGGTTTTTAGATGAAAAAAAATAACTGAGGTAAAGTTAAATATGGGAGGTGGAGGATTGTTACAGTTAGTATCAGTAGGTTATCAAGATATGTTTTTAATCCATCAACCGGAAATAACTATGTGGAAGAAAGTTTATAAGCGTCATACAAATTTTGCTGTTGAAGCTATACCTCAGTTCTTTAATACTAAACCTGATTTTGGGACACGTGTAACATGTACTATCGCTAAAAATGCTGATTTAATTTCACGTATGTATCTTGTTGTTAATTTACCACCTATAGGCCGCTTTCTCAACGTTCCATTGGAAAGTGGAGAAGGTAATCAAAATATAGCTAAATGTGCGTGGGTAAAGAATATAGGATTTCAGTTAATCAAGATAATAGAGTTAGAGATAGGCGGAGTAATTGTGGACAGACATTATGCGGATTGGTTACATATATGGGCAGAGTTAACGACATCAATAGGACAAAGGCGAGGATTAGATAAGATGATAGGAAATGTATCATATTTGAATGATTTTACAAATGGAAAGGAATCATATCAATTATATGTTCCATTATTCTTTTGGTTTTGTAGATATCCTAATATGGCATTACCATTAATAGCTATGGAAAGTGCAGATGTAAAAGTAAATGTAGAATTTAATTCATTAGATAATACACTTATATTAGCACCATCTCATTTTATTGAAATTGATGATGATGTGGTTTTATATAAGATGGGTGATATTATTAAACAAACTGTTAAAAATGTAACTACATATGGTAAATTTATATTTTACGATGTATTAACAAAGAGATTATATTATAATAGAATCACACCTGAGTCATTCATATTAGGTACTAATATAAGTAATCAAAATAATATTATAACTATACCGACAGGAAGTGAGAGATTATATTTAGATAAGAACAAATATTTCACACATTTATTAAATCTATCATTAGGAAATACATATTTATTGGTTGATTATGTATATTTAGATATACCAGAGAGGTTAAAATTTTTACAAAGTAATCATGAGTATTTGATAGATGTATTACAATTTGATAATGATAAACAGTTATTTCATATGAATAATAAGATAAAGGTTGGATATAATAATCTTTGTAAGACGTTAATATTTAGAGGACAATATGATTATTATAGTAGTGGATACATGAAAGATAAATTTAATTATGAGAATGAAAATGGAGAAAGTTTAATAAGAAAAGCGAGGATATTATTTAATGGTCAGGAACGTGTAAGAGATAAGACGACTGAGTATTATGAATGGATCCAACCCTATCAAACTCATACTCATCCACCACCAAAAGGAGTATGTATGTATTCTTTTGCATTAACTCCTGAAACACATCAACCAACAGGTGCAGTTAATTTAAGTATGATAAATGACATAGTATTAGATGTAACAGTAGATAAAGGTGTATCCTATCAACGACCAATAAAATTACGTATTTATTCAGTAACATTGAATGTATTACGAATTATTAATGGAGTTGTTAGTATTGCATTTTAATAAATGACAAACTAATAAGCAAGTTGTTAGTATTGTATTTTAATAAAATTGTATAATCTGATTATTGTAATTAATATAATAATCAGTTAGAAACATTAAATATTTAAAAAGAGACCAAACGATCTCTAGGGGCATTATTGCCTTGGCGTTGTAAACTGTCGGCAGTTACGTCAGAAGCTTTTGGTATATATTTGCCAAAAATAATGTAGGCATTGCCTAGGGCGCCAGCCACCTTACCAATAGATACATGCATTTTTTCGTATGCCTTGGTGAACTCGTCAATGAAGTCTGGTCCATTTACATTGAGAGGTGTACCATTAGCATCTTTTAGATTATCGCGTAAAGCAACCACTTGTTTAGCCAATATGTCCATATTTTTTGATTTTGATAAACTATCAATTACAGCCGTAATAGCATTTTCAGCGTCTATAATAGTTTTAATCTCTGCTTGAATATCTGTCAAGGTTTTTGATGCTAGTGCCTTACCCGAAGCTGCAAGAATTTCATTTAGTTTTGTAAATTGAGCCTGTAGTTTTTCACTGGCTTTGGTATCAAGACCACCACCATTCATCTTACCGGAGAGTACCACACTATTCATCTGACCGGGGAGTGCCATACCCATCACACCGAAAGGAGACCAAAAACTATAATTATTTATGCTATGGTTACCCTCGGCAAGAGCCTTTTGAATCTCTTCTAAACTGGGAGAAGAAGAAACTTGACCAGCCTTTGTATTGAGTTTTTTAGGTATATCTGAAGCATTCAAAGCTACAACAATATTTTTGAGGAATGTTATTATATCTCCTGATGCTGACTTGAAAACTGTATTAGATTGTCTCTTTTGCCAAGCATCAACCTCTTCAGCCTTACCAGAATTAGTATAATATTTCCAGCCTAGTTTTTTTAAGAAGGCATAGGCTTGAATGAGCTTGTTAATATTAGCTTCTTTCGGATCGAAAGTAAGGTTACCTTTACCTGACACGATGTTATCCGTACAAGTATCAAAAGATTGAAGTGCACATTGTGCCATAACCATAGAGCATTCTTCTGTTTTGCCAAAAGCATCACATATTTTCTTGAATTCATTAGCTGATTTAGCAGTGTAAATAGTGTCAACTTGAGTATTGGTAGCATCAAAGAAACGAACAATATTGCCATCCATTTGCATGCGAATACTACCTACTACACGAGGGTTTGCTGCAGCATTTAATACTTCAACAGCTTGTTGAGTTGAATTAAAGTTAAATGTTTTTCCTAGAATAGTATAAGTTACTGGTAGTGCACCACCATCTTGTGGTAATTTAGTTTTTACAGCTGTTTCTATCATGCTAGCATTAAAAATAGTAATAAAAACATCAGCATTTGTTATTAAATCACCGGCTGGTGGAGGTACACCTTTAGCCCGGGCATAAGCTTCAATAAGAGCTTGAAGAGCTGAAGTAGATCTGTTGCTCATTTATCAATATACTAAAGTACTAGATAATATTTTTTTAATTATATATTTTTAAATCTATATATTTCATCCATATAAAGACATAACGAAAGTATATAATATTCCAAATCATGGATACCGATTGGCGTGATGATGTTATTGATAATATTCAATCCTTAAGTACAGTAAACTTGTATGAGCTTCTTGAAATTGAAAAAACTGATGATAGTACAATTATTAAAAAACAATATCGTAAATTAGCTCTAAAGTATCATCCTGATAAAGCTACTAATGATAGTGATAAATTTGAATTAATTAACCTTGCATATCATATTCTAAGTGATGAAGAACTAAGAAGCAAATATAATGATATTTATGAGGGTTTTAGTGACTTTGAACGTCTAAAAGATACTGCTTTTCATACTGTTAAAGAAGCAAAAGCTGATGATCACAAAATATTTAATTCTTTAGTAGAACAATTAAATAAAAAACATGGATATGATGAAAACGAGACATGGAAACCTGAAGAAATTTATCGTAGGAAAATAACATTAGAGGACGAGAGAAGTAAGTTTGAGAAAGAGCTACAAGAACAACCCAAATTATCTAAAACTGACTTTTCACGTCGCTTTGAAGAAAATAGAATAATTGATGAACAACATGATATTAATAATGAATTAGTAGCATATGAGGGTTCTAAAGGTACTCTAAGTAACTGTGTATTTTTAAATGATTTTGAGCAGTTATATGATGATAAAGGTTCCCTAGAGGATAACTTTTCTCTACCTACACTTGGTCAATATGTGGAAGATAATACTTCTCTTCAAGTTCGTATGAAGCAGTATGAGGATGAGGGTAAACGTCTTGCAGACCTTACAAAAACATCAAAATAATTAATCAGTTTGTGTTTCTTTTTCAAGTTTATGTTTACTATTCCAAAATTCTAATATACTAGGAAACTTTTCAAGGGCAGTTTGATAGCCTATATCATACATTTGTTGTTTTTGTTCTTGACTTACATCAAAATTAATACACGTAGTAATAGGTGTTATATTTACGATGATTGGATTATATTTTTTAAGAAAAGTATTTAGATTACTCATTACATATATGGTCATAAGATCATACATATATTCAACTAATGGATATTCATGTATAACCTCACGAATATCCTTATTATTTAATAAACCACAATAGATTGCTAATGATTGATTAATGTTACGATCATCTATTAAATGAATAGGAAAGTTATCACATATACCCCCATCAATATACTCTATATTATCTATTTTATATGGTTTGAATATGAACGGAATACAACAAGAAGCAATTAAAGCTTTCCAAATGGGTACTATAGATGATTTATCGAAGTATATAATTTTTTTATTAGTAATATCATAAGAGCATAATACAATATTAATACCTTTATCTTCATACAATTGTTTAAGACTATAATCAACCATATCAACACCCAACTTGAAGGATACAATAGATTGCGCAATAATTTCCATTTTATTACCACTACATAGACCCAATTTATCTATTAATAATGTTGGGTCCGGGTCATCCATAATTCGTTTAAAATCGAATTTAAATATAAATTTTTTAAGTTCATCAATAGTATAACCCAAACCTAACATAACAGAAACAATAGCACCAGCAGAGGTACCATAATAATTTTTTATATTAGATAATAAACCTTGTTCATTTAAATAGGAAAGTACACCTATATAGCCAACAATATTAATACCTCCACCACATATAACAATGTTTTGCAGCATAATTTTTAAAATTAATATACATCTAAACTTTAAATTATGTTTAATAAAATAAAAGAATATTACAAAGTTAAAAAGGAATTCCGTAAAGATACCTATAAGAAAATGCTTGATATTATCCTAAATAATGTTGAATTATTAGCATATGATGAAAAAACAAAATATATATATGAAATACCTGAACATGTATTAGGTGAAACTGCATATGATATTAATGAATGTAGTGAATATTTAGTCAAGCGACTAAAAGAGTATAAATTTAAGGATGTAACATTCTATGAACCAAATATAATATACATAGAATGGGAAATTAAATAATTTTATTTATCGGTAAGATGGAGGAAAATAAGTACAACAGCCCCAACTAAAAAAGCATTAATAATATGATTATCAATATCTTTAATATCAACAATAGTTTTTGCATTGGGATCATAACGAGCCTTACAAGAAGTACAAAAATGTTCAATATGTTGTTCTTGATGTTGATTTTGTTTAGGTAATTGTAAAACAGAAGGTTGAGTGAATAGTTCACGTGTTTCTTGGAAGTTATTTCCCCAAGCTTCTTGTATAGTTGAAAACATTTATATTAAAGGATTTGATAAAAAAAAATGTTTTAGTAGAATATATATAAATGGTAGACTGCAACCCTTTCACTAACCCTTACATGCGTACTTTCTTAGCTTCATTTTTGGCTGTTACAGCTTCCAAGAGTGACCTTGGTATTCCCGAGATTGATCAACTTTACCGCAACATATGGTACAAGTTAGCTGTTATCGGTATGATTGTATACCTAAACTCTTGTGATCTGCAAGTAACTGCTGTCATTATGGGTGTTCTTGTAGCTTTCCTCTACTACAAGAAGAAAATTGTATTTTAAATAATAATTATTTTTTACATGTCTAGGTAAATAATAATATCTTCAATATAATATAATCATGATTGCCATTGAAAAGTTTATGGCTAATGCTACTTCTAATACCTATATTAGAACTGTATTAACAGTTTTAATGATATTTTATGGTAGTTTAGCAGCAGGTTCACTACCTTCTTTTTTAGTAGAATTATTTAAAAATCAAATATTCCGTATCTTTATAATTGCTCTTACTGCCTATATTATTAGTAAAGATATTCAGATAGGAGTTATAGTTGCGACAATATTCATGTTATCAATAGTTGGACTCAATCGTATGGAGACTAAAGAATTATTTAACCAATTACAACATCTTGTATATATTGAAAATTTCAAAGCTGAGCAAGAAAAACATTAGTTTGTTATAAAAACATTAGTTTTTACTAAAATATGTTTCTAAATCACTTAAATGCGTATAATTTATTAAATAAGTATAGTTCTTATCTAATAAATGTCTGGAAAAGCAACCATCTCACAAATGGAGGGTACATCAACTGATCTATTATTTGAATATTTTGCAGATCCTAGCAAAATGAAACCTGAAGAAAAACAATTAGACATACCAAATCGTATAGATGAACGATCTGAAGATAGTCATTTTCATAGTCGTACAAGTTCTTATAGTAAAAAAAGTTCTAGATCTAGTTCATCTAGTCGTTCTAAAGATTCGATCAAGTTAAAACCAACATCTATCCCATCTATTCAAACTAATGTACCATCTTTACAACCTACATTTGGAACTTATGCGCCTATTAATCAACCTACCAAGTTTCCTACTACTTATATCCCTAGTTATAATCCAGCTGATGAACGAACTACCAAGTTTAAAAAGATGGAATTACTAGCTAAATTAAATGATATACGACAAACAGGAAGGTCATTAACTAGAGAGTACAGTATTAGTTCAGAGATTGAAGATATGGAGATGGAAATTAGGTATCAAACGGAGACAGAGAATAAAAAGCAGGGTGTAGATTTAGCGAAAAACTTTTTATGTTACACAGTGAATGTATTAGAGTTTATGAATGAAAAATTTGATCCATTTGGTTTACAACTACGTGGATGGTGTGATCGTATCAAGATGAATATTGATAATTATAATGATGTTATGGGAGAATTATATGAAAAATATAAGGGTAGTGGTCGTAAGATTGAACCAGAAATTAAACTACTATTTATGATTGGTTTCTCTGCAGTCACTGTTCATACATCTAAAGCAGTTACTCGTAGTATGGGACTTGAAGAAGCAGTTAAAAATAATCCAGAATTATTAGCTAAATTACAAGGTAGTTTCACAGGAGCTTTTGAAAAGAAAGTAGGTTCAGGTCCCCCTCCTGAAACTAAATCAGATCCTATCGTTGTTCAAAGAGAAATGTATAGAAAAATGATGGAAGAGAAAGCTAGAGAAGCTGCTGTTGAAGCTAAAAGACCCCCTGTTAATAACCTCCTTAACAAACTAAAAAATAAAATACCTCTCAATGTTGATACCAGCAAATTAGAAGATACTACAGAAATGTCACCCCGTATTAAAATGGGTGAAACATCACGTATTAAATCTACTAAAACTTTAGATAGCGAAACTGATACAAGTGAAATAAGTATGGCTAAAATTAGAAGGAAGCGACCAAATGTCGTTAAAAAATAGAGCTATTTAAAGGAATATAGGTTATATATATATAATAAAGGAAAAAGGAATGAATCAAGATGGAATCGAAGAAGGTTTTATCCAAGATAACTTAGGTAACTTGGGTAACTTGGGTAACTTGGGTACAGTAAAAAAGAAGCGTGGACGTAAACCATCTGGTAAAATTATTGACTTAAACAAGGTAAACTTAGGGAATGATTTTACGGATTGTATTATAGCTCATTTACCATTATCACAAAAAGATATAAATAAAATTAGTGGTGATGCAAATGAAACTATTAATAAAACTCCACAACATGTTTTTGAAAAGACTGCATCATTATCTATTTGTATTAATGATGATACTTCATCTACTTGCAATCGATGTATCGAATTAGAAAATAAATTATTAGCATATAAACTTTCTGCACAGAAAAATATAGAAATAAATAATGATGAAACATTTGTACAATGTATGAGGGGAAAAACAATATACAAATGTGAACCAAAGGAAAATGAAACAGTATGTTGGTGGTGCTGTCATCAATTTGATACATTACCAATAGGATTACCAGAAAGATATAATGAGGGAAAATTCCAATTACATGGAAATTTCTGTTCATTTAATTGTGCACATGCATATAATATTCAACAAAATGATTTTAAGACATGGGAAAGGTATTCATTATTAAATTTATATAGAAAACTAGTATTAGGAAGTTCACAAAATCATAGTAGAATTATGTCTGCTCCACCAAGACAAATATTACAAATGTTTGGTGGAAAAATGAGTATAGAAGAATTCAGAGAAAATAACAGTAATATAGCAAAAGAATATCGTTATATTCTTCCACCATTTATACCAGTTAATGGTGTTATTGAAGAAATAAATAAAACAGTTAATAAACTTCCATCCTCATCTACAAATCTAAAATTAAAACGTAATAAACCTTTACCAGGTATGAATAATAATTTGTTACAATTAATGAAAAAAACCTAATTGATTATTTTTTTATTTAAAAAAATATAATCAATAATCTATCGGGATAAAAAATGAATTCCATGTAAAAAAGCATCTGCTAAATCATCTTTCTTTTTATATTTATCTAAATGATCTATATAATTCTGACAATTTTTTAATATAATTTTTGTATGTTGAACTGCTAATGCTTTTGTTGTTTTATATTTATTATCTGATTCAATAATCTCATTTTGAATTTCTTCAGTCAGACCTTCAATTTTTAGTTTGCTAGATGGTGCTATAAAAGCAACTTTTATTGTTTTAGAATCAGTACGATCTTTATCTAATATACCTCTAATTAGAAACCAAGCATATAATGTATCAGATATAGCTTTCATACGAGGATTTTTTAAACTAGGTTGATTTTCAATACAAACATGAGAAGCTTGTAAAAGATTTGGTTTAGAGTCTAATGTACGTAACAATTTTAATTTTAATTCATCAACAGTCATTTCATTAATTTTAGATGGGGAGAACTTGGTTTGTTCAATTTCTTTATCCCATTTTTTAATAGTGGAGTTACGATGTATAGTACATAATGAAACATCAGTAACTTCCCATTTAGCTTTCTTACCACATTTACTACAAAGACCATCAATTTCTTTAATATTTTGTTTTACATCATCATAATTTTGTTTCCATACACTATAATAATTTTTATGATCCTTACAAAAATATTTATTTATACCCGTAAATCCACATGTTGTTTTAATATCATTATTGCCTTTTTGACAACCTAAATGACAACATTTAATTTCTATATTATTGGTCAAATTTATAAGATCCCATTCATGAATAATGTAGGGTTTATCAACATCATCAGATTTTTCCAGGATACAGTATGCCAAATTTTTAATACCGACATCCCATGCTACTACTCTCATAATGGTTATATATAATATATATATGTGTTTCTCTAAATAAGTAAATTAAAAAAAGACATTATATTCCAAATAATGTTTTCTACATACTGGTTTATAAACATCATCAGTTCCTACCATTATCTGTTCTTTTGATGAATCTAATCTTAATGAAAAATTTGCTATTGTACTGTCCATACAATAGCAACAATAAGCTTTTAATATTTTAACATCATCCGATAAAGCTTGTACTTCAGCTATATTTTGAAAGGGATGTCTATTATAATCAGCATTTAATCCATAAACAATAATATTTTTTTTGTCAATATCACAAGCATATTTTACGAAGATAACTAAATCTTTAAAAAACTGTGCTTCATCTATAATTATTACTTTACTCGACTTATAATCTTCATTTTCTAATAATGGTATTAATTTATTAACAACATTACAATCCTCTAATACTTGATTATGTGATGCTATCTTTTCACTATTATACCTTATATCCAAACAATGTTTAACTATAAATAGAGGTATTTTTATAGCTCGAAAACTAGATATTGTTTTTATTAAATGACTACTTTTACCAGCAAACATTGGTCCAATAATAAGATGAATGCTACCATTCTTATCTAGCTTCATAATATTATGTAGCTTTGTGATACTAATAATTACCACTTTACCTCATATAATATATATAGTCAACTTTTTTATATTATATTTTATGTTATATGCTCATCCATTATGTACTATAAGGTGCTTAATAGCTCCTAAAAAAACTTGATAATTTAAATGATTTAAAGAAATAACTCTTTAAATAGTAAAGAGAATAACAAAATGAGTATAAAGAAAATGTTATTAACAGAGCTACCGAAGGATGTTACTATTAATACTATGTGTGCCACATCTACGCTTTACAAGACTGATCCTAACAATGCTAATTTAGATAAGAAGAACCTAGTTAAAGAGGATGCAAAAATAAACTTGGAAATTATAAATCAGCATATTGAGTTACAGTCAGATGGAATTATATCATTAAAGTACAAGGAAATATATCGTTCTCTAATCCAGTCTCCAAAAAAGAGTAAATCTAAGAAAAATAAGAAGGTAAATAGCTTTTATAATCAAATTACAATGGTAGTAATTATTTCTAATCAAAGACAGTTAAATGTCAAGTTATTTTGTAATGGTTCATTACAAATTACTGGTTGTAAGATAATTGAAGATTGTTATTTAGTATCAGAAAAAATAATCGATATTTTGAAAACTATTCAAAATAAACTACCAGATATCAAGGTTGTACATGATATTGATGAAATAGGTACTTTTAATTTCAAGATATCTATGATTAATTCTAATTTTAATATCAATTATATGATTAATCGTAGGGAACTACAAGAACTATTAAACAATGAAGAAATTGTATTTTCTAGATTTGATCCTAATAATCATGCTGGTGTAATTATTAAATGGCATGGTGATAGTGCTCCTAAAAAAGGTGTTACTATTATGGTCTTTGAAAGTGGTAGAATCATTATTACAGGTGCAAAAAATAGGGAACATATTGTTAATGCCTATGAGTACATAACAACGTTTCTAAAAAATAATGACGTAAAAAAGTTAGATATTGATAAGGCTATCAATACTAAAAATTAAAATTATAGTTGTTTTATTTGATTTACTTTTTAATAAATAAATCAAATATTTAAGTACGAATAAACTTTTTATTATTGATAACAAGTGGATTATCATTTAAGGATTGAGTAAGGTTATAAGATAGACGATCATTATAATCAGTCTTATTTTTAAGGAGTGTATTACGGAAACCATTTTCAGTCTCAAGATCACGAACTGCCTGAGTGGCAGTTGGGACCCAAGCACGTCTCAAATCTTGGTATTTTTTAAGATTTACTGCAGTATTATCAAGGGTAGCCATTTGATTGGTACCAGTTTGAGTTGGAGAACGATCTTTACTAACCTCTTCACGACTAGCGTTAGTATGAGCATTTCTAAAGTCATGTTCAATAACATTACCAGTTGGTAATCCTGCGGAACCCATATAATCTTCTATTTTTGAAATATTACGTAAAGTTACTGGAAGATTTTCTTCAAGATCTTCTTGATTATATGCCCGGTTACCCGATACATTATTTGCATGATGTACATAATCATAATCTATGGTTTGTTGACGTGTAGTAGTTCTAGCATCATCTTGTAATTCCGTCTTATGTTTATTATGAGTATCTCCTATAAAGCCATCATGATCAATATTTATTAATTGTTTAGTTGTTGTTCTTAATGAATCTTGTAACATGGTTTTTAATTTTTTTATACTTGATATATTTCCACTTTCTTCATAATTAGTTGTTTGACGAGTTGTTGTATTAGCTTCATCTTGGAATCGTACTCTGAATTTATTATTATTACCTTGTATAACTTCCTTATTAATATTCTTTAACATTTGTCTTAATGTATCCTTAGCTTCATCTTGATTGTATATTTTTGTCTTTTGATTTTGTCCAAAAGCAGCACCTTGTGGTAATGTATCAACTGTTTGTTTTTGTGTTGTTTTTGCTTGATCTGATAATTGAGTAGTAGTTTTAGAGTGGATTGGATTAGAAATAACAGTATAATTAATATTAGTTTTATTACGTTGATTTTCAGGTATAACAAAAGATTCAATATTATGACTAATTTTAGGAATGTTATATCCTACATTCTGATTATCAGGCTCACGGTATAACTCACGTTGTGATGCTTGAACATCACCCTTACTTGTATTACTAAATACTGGTACATAAGCTTTAGCAATACCAATTTCCTCTTGAGAAAATGCTCTATTACCAACACGAAGATTAATGTTATCTCTAACACGAGCAGCACTAACTTGAGATGAACCTGGTAGATATTCTGAAGGTTCGATCGTTCTAAAACTATCAGGTGTATGTTTTTTCCATGGAGTTAAAACTGGCATTTGTTCACCTAATTTTCCATGATTAACTGGTTCTGTTTTAGATGATTGTTTTTTATCAGCACGTCTTAGTTCATCAATATTTCTTGGTAAAATACGAGTAGTATCATGGAAACCGTTAAGTGAATCTTGATTAACATTTAGATTTAAACCTGGACCAACTTGACGTTGTTCGAAGGGACGCTCATTACGTCTTTCTAATTTAACAGCATCATTATATCTATCTTGGAATAGACCAGTCATTGCTGGTGCTCCATTAACATAAGTCATACCCTTTTGTGGTTCAAATAATAATACATTTTCTTGTTTAGGGAAATAGTTTTTAGATGAACCAGTAAATAATTCAATAGCAAGAGGTGAACGTTGTTCATTATAGTCATTATAAACAGAAAAATCACGTTGATTTGTAAAGTGTTCCATTTGTTCAAATACCATTTCTTCTTTTGGTACTACATTATAAGTCATATCAATTTCAGAATAGAATGGAGCCCAATGTTCAGTATTACCTATATTATCTTGAACAAATTTCATAGCTGGTTTTTTATCAATTTGAACATCATTATTAGCAGCAACTTCTTGTTTCTTTTTCCAAATTAGATTATCTAATTGATCAGAAAAGTTATAGGTATCAGTTGGAGCCATATCAGTGATAGTACCGAATTCTTGAGTTGGTCTTTTAAAGATGGATTGTGGATATAGGGGAGGGATAATATTAGTACGATTAGGATCTTTACTTAGTTCTCTATTAGCAGATGCTAATCTAGCCCGTTGCATAGATATATCATTTACAATAGTTGTTTGATATATATCTTGACTAGGAGATGTAGATTTATTGGGTGTATTAGATTTACCTTTGTTAGAATCAGATATGGCTTTACCTAAGAAACCAAGACCAGCAAATAGGGCAATTTCCATTATTAATAATAGTTACGACAATAAATATTATTAAATAAAAAAATCAACACTTTACATAGTTCTGCGGAAACGGAAGTTGTCCTTTGCTTTAAGTCTAGTGTTGATACCATCACGATTGTTACCTGATTGTTCAGTACCCTCGATACCAAAGTATGTAAAATCAGATGGAGGGATGATAGGGAAATCAAAACGATGAGTAGTAGCTTCACGGGGTAAATAAGAAGGGATATCTAATTTGGAGTAAATAGTTTGTAGTTGTTCAACTGAGCAAGTACCTAATTCTAAATTATTTACTAATTTATTACCTGTGATATTTTTATCATTTAAAGTTCTATTAAGGGAGCAATTAGATAGAGGGGTATCTAGATTAAAAAGATGAGATTCAATATCAACAAGTGTACCAGAATTTTGGTTATCAAGAGCAGATACACGACCAATACGTGTATTACTACGTTGAGTGTTATTAATACACATGGGTAATTGTGCGATTTGGTCTTGAGAAACAGAGTATTTACCTGGGTTCATAGAAATTGAAAGAATATTGTCTATATCACAGGTATCGAATTTTTGCCTGCTGTTGATTCCAGCCATTTATATTTAATTATGTATAGATTTTTTTTATTAGAATTTAGGAATGTTTGTTGGAGTGATGTCACGTTCGCAAAGTTTAGGTGTAAAAGCAATCTCGTTATCACATATTTTATTTTTAATAAAAGTACAAGAATCTAATGGCTTACCAATGTTTTTTAAACAGTTTTCTATATCTATACGCTTCGAGAAACCTTCTGGTGTAACTGATACTGTTGAACCTTCATTAGCATCACATGCTGAGCAATTTGATACACCACTAGATAACATACATTGATTTAAACCAGTTGATGAATTAGGATTAATAAAGTTTGGTAGGAATTGAGAGTAGTTTAGAGCACGAACACTAATATCAGTGTAAGAATCAACATAGCATTGGTCACTATTCAGTTTTCCTGATATGCCTGACATATATATTTATACCGTAGATAAAATTATATATTTTATATCATCAAATGTTTTCATTGTTGAGAATATGTTTTATTCATTGAACGGGTATCTTTTGGATAAGGGTAAAAACCCATTACATTAAAATTACGATTAAGAGGATGAATACGATCAATTTCAGTTTCTTCAGCTGGGGACATCATTTGACGTGTCATTTCTCCAAATTGAATTTGACTAAATGTATCTACTTGACCAAAACCACGACCTACCATTGAACCATTTCTAATATAACCAGATGGATCTAAATTTCTTTCTCTATCTTTACATAATTGTATCATTTGTCCACCAAATGGTATCTCAAAAGGTTTACCACAATTACCACCAAATCGTAATACTGACTCATCATCTACTCGGGTTTGGTAACTTAAATCTGATTGTTGTTGTACTGCTCTCTCTATTCTACCATCAGCTTTGTAACAATTATTTGATAAAACATTAGTTGGTTGTACATACTCAATGAACTTTATCTTTGCTTCCTCTTTGTTTTGTGAAGCCATCGTATTTATATTTAATCAATATATTTTTTTTATCTAAATCTTACATCGCTATATGTTTTACAATTCTTATTAGATGTCTTACAACCCTCTCTCCCTCTTAAACCATATAAACTCTCCCCTAACTCTCTACTATCATTAGGATACTTTGATACTGCTGTCGTTATAAACGCACGTCTTACATTTTTATTCCTATCTAATACCCATCTATCTTCATTAACACTCTTTAATAATAATGATTCTGCTTCTTTATTCATATTATTACATGCTTCTAAATTTAAATCATTTGTAAATAATAATGGATTCATCATTGGATTATCAAAAGTTGGTTTTCTACATAATTTTTGTGCTTCAGGTTGATATAAGAAACCAAATATAGTAATTACAATTAATAATGTCCATACCCACGTTATATTTTTATTAAATAATCCTAATCCTATCAATAAATATAAGATAAATCGTGTTAATGCATTAAATAACTTGTAACCAGTATGTTGTTTTCCAGGAAAGAAATCATAATATTCATCTATAAGAATACGAGGTTTATACACCCAAAACTTGGTCATTAATGAAAAGCTACATTTTTATTTTAGATTTAGATTGGAATAAAACTCTTCTAGCTCCTTCAGTTGTTCATTAGTCAATGGTGTTGTATCTTTATCTTGTTCTTTAGATGATTTATTAGAACCCATTACTTGACTTAGAATGGAATCTATATTTAAATCCCCACCCATATTTAGACCTGAACCCATTAATGAACTTATCATTGTTGTTGGATCAGGAAGGTTACTTAAATCCATATCTTTCATTGTTTCCATTAATGTTTCTGGATTTTTTAATACACCCATTAAACTACCCATCATCTCCTCCATAGATAATTCTCCAGATTTAATCTTATCTTGATATTTTTGTCCCATCTCCATCGTCTTCTCTATTAATTGATTAACATTTTTTCCACTATTTTTTAAATTATCCTTGATTTCACTCATAATATCAGTAACCATAGCTGGGTTACTTAAGTTACTTGATGTATCCTTTAATCCTAAATGTTCCATAATTGGATCCATTCCTTTTGTTAAAATATCTGGATCTTCCATCAAATTAGATCCACCACCCATACCACCCATTAATGAACCCATTAATTTACCTAAGTCAGGACCTTCACCACCACCCATACCACCCATTAATGAACCCATTAATTTACCCAAGTCAGGACCTTCACCACCACCCATACCACCCATTAATGAACCCATTAATTTACCCAAGTCACCTTCACCATTAATTAATTTACCCAAGTCAGGACCACCTTCATTACTACCTCTATTCATTAATGAACCCATTAATGAACTCATTAATAAACTTGGATCAGGTATTTTATCAGTCTTATTTTCAACTTCAGTATTAGACTCCTTCATTGATTCTTCTAATTTATTAATAAGTGCAACTTGTACCTCAGGTTGAGGATTTTCATGTGCATTTTCATATAATAGATATGCTAAATGTAAGTAACGCCAAACCTTATCACTATCTTGACATCCAATATGGTCACGTAGTGGCATTTGAATATTTTTTTCAAATAACATTTGAAATAACTTGACTTCACGTCGCTTAATAAAGTAACGTATTATATCCATATTATCTCTGGTTTCAAAATGAAATTGTTTTATATTATCCAATAATATGGTTTCATGATTATCATCTAACTTTAATAGATTACATATTTCACGCGTCTTTTCCACTAAATCTGAGTAAATATCATCACTAAAATGATACGATTCGAGCGACATGTTAAATATATGTACTTAACATGTAGGTTTGTGTTTAAATAAGTTTTTTTATATTAATTATTTGTATTTTTTATGGGCATATGTCACAGTAGTTTGACATAGAATATTTAGATAATCAAAAATAATACTCTTATTACTATCATTTAGAAATGTTATAACACTCTTAATAATATTTACTAATTCTTCCAGATTTTTATCTGTCTCATTTTCAGTGAAATTATATGAAATAAAGTATGTTTCGTCTCGCTCCAATATCTTTTCCATAAATCCAGGTTCTTTTAGAATGTATGAACCAAATCCCTCAATTACAATTTCTTTACTTAGTCCCATAGCCCGATTAATTAGGTTTTTGTAAAAATCTAGGTTAGCTTTTGAACGTTTATCAATAATATTTTGTTCAGTTAGTGATATTACAATTGCATTTAATTGATCTAATAGATCTACCAAGTTATCATTAAAAATTCCAGCTAATTCTATTTCGGAAAACTCTGAAAATTCCATTTTGAAAATACTACACGAATATAACTACTTAATTATTATTATCTTTATATGACTTCAGAACACCAAAATTATAACCATGATTAACATCAACATGAATAGTTTCATCTGGCTGTTTTTCATCTAAGGATGTAAAATTATCTGATTTTTTTAGTTTAGAATATGCTAATGAATTATCAACTACAGGTTGTTTATTAGATGTTCTTGTTTTTATATTATTAGTTATTTGATTGAAATAATCTTGACTTTCTATCCAGTCAAATACCTGTTTTCCTACTAATGGTTTATTATAAGATTTAATAGCAAGTGTAGGTACTTGTGTAATAGAGTCAGGTACACGAATTTTATCAACATCAATAAATTTAAATCCTGTCAAATGATTATCTTTTATAGTTTTTAATAGTTGTTGGCAATATTCACATTTATTACTATAAAACAAAAGTGCAGACATAGTTGATGGTTATATTATGTTATTATTTTCTTATATGATATTATACTTAATAAATGCAAAACGAACTTAATATAATAGATGCCCTTTTCCTTCGTCAACCTTCTTATATTGTTTTAATATCAAGTTTATTACCTAACTTAGAGGAAGTAGTTGCAGATGTTGCCAAGGATCTAAATTTTACCTATCTTTGTTTCAATCATATTGAAACAGACTATAATCCAGTTAATAAACGTGTACATCAATTACTAGAAAAAAAACAACAAGGTATTATTGTATGTGGATCAAGCTTTCCTACAGATAAATTAGATTTCCATGTAAATTATCACGTTCATTTATCACTTAATAAAACCATGTTTTCAGAGTTAAAAATTAAGACTGATTATGATACTTATACTGAAGGATTAAAAAGTAATTTTATTAATAAATATATAAATATTAAACCAGAATTTGATGTTCAAAAGATAGGAGATGAAATATTTAACCGTATTATTAATCATATTGATAGTCTTGTTCATGTTAAAAAATAATTTAAAAGATTGAAAATTATATTAAATGAATATAATTTAAAAGATTAAAAATCATATTAGATAAATATAATTTAAAAGATTGAAAAACATATTTATCTAGGATAGAGAATAATAAGCAATAAGATGTCTAGCTTCAAAGTCAAAGTTATTGAGTACGAACATGATAAGTCTACACTACCTCGGAATTATTTACGTATAAATATTTCAGGATCTGATGTCAATTATATACTTGTAAATACTATTCGTCGTTTAGCTATATCATCAGTACCCTGTTATGCTTTTTATCCTAATGATATTAACATTGAAAAAAATACATCCATTTTTAATAATGATCAAATGCGTTTACGATTATCAAATATGCCTATTGTTGCACCTGTTCATAAATTAGATCTAGAAGTTAATGATATTATTAAAATTGAGACTGATGCATTAAGCTTTGATATGGAATCAAAGAAGGATTATATTCAAGTTGAACTAGAGAAAGAGGCGCGACAGAGTGAATTAATTAATAATCTTCATATGTATATTGAAGCAAAAAACACTGGATCAGTAGATATGAATGTAACAACAGAAGATCAATTTACTAAATTTTATATTGATGATAAGCGTATTGATAATATATATAAACGTCCAATTCTAATTATCAAACTAAAACCAGGTGAAGAATTTAAATGTTTGGCAGTAGCTAGTAAACATATTCATATTAAACATAACATTTATAGTCCTTGTAGTGTCGTTAGTTATGATGAAATTAAAGATGATGAATTTGAATTATATTTAGAATCATATGGACAAATTCCCGAGAAAGATATCCTAATTATGGTTTGTAATATTTTCATTGAAAAATTAAATAAACTAAAAGAAAAAATATTGATTGCACTAAATGAAACTACTAGAGATGATGTAGAAATTAGTATTGAAAATGAAAATCATACTATGGGTAATATCATTTCTAAAATAGGGCAAGATCATCCTAAAGTAGAATTTTGGGGATATAAAATTGATAATGCCTTTGAAAATATTGTTGTTATTCGCTGTAAGGTCGCAAAAGATACTACCGTTACTCAAGTTATCAGCGATGTAACTGATAAATTAAGTAAATTATTTAATGTAATTATTAAAGAAATTAACAAGATTTAATTATTCTCATAGTAAAACATATATGTTTTCATAAATCGATCAATTGTATCCTTATTTGCTATATTCATGTTCATAATTTTGAACAAATTATGGTTTTCTTTACGAAGATAATCATGGATTTTAATTAACTCCATGATATCCTCTGGTGTTGTATGGAATCGTAGATGATCTACTATTGCCGTCATTGTGTATAAATCTTTATAATACTTGTATTGATAGTTCTGAAGACGATTTAGTGTTACTTTTAACACCTTTAGATTCTTCAATTCTTCAATCATCTTGAAATCTTCCTCATTTAGTTTATCATAACGTCCTGATATTTTATCATACTTTGTAAAATGATTGTATAATACCATAATCTCTATTGAAAGACATTTAATTATAGCACATAAAATACCTGTAATATCTAGATGTTTACCACTACCAAATATATCCTTAATTTCCTTGGTTTTTCCATATTTGGTCATATACATATCTGCAGTATAATTCTTGTTATTACGTTGGAAAATTTCAATACAGTTCAACCACATATTAAGATTATTAGGCTTTTCATAACGTAGTATCATATATGGATTAGAAGGAATCTTCATTAGTTCACACTTGAGACTATCTTCACTATAACGTTTAATAATAATACCTTCCATTGGTTCAACCGTGTTATTTACTGTATTAATTACTGATGTATTCATAATATATTTAGCTTCCTCATAACTAGGAAAAACAATAGGATATACAACTTCAGATAGGTTTAATTTATGAGTAACTTCCTTTTGTGTTTCCTTATCCCGAGTGATAATATGTACTAGTTTCTTATATTCCTCACCAAATTTCTTAGTGTAATCTACAAGATACTTATTTTCATGATGTACTAGTACAAAATAATATACTTTGTCCTTTTCTAGAACCTCTGTTAGTTTCTCCCTAACATCATCAATCTCAGGATATATAGTCTTAAGTACCTCATCTAGCATCTCTCCATGTGACTTTTTCTTGTTAAAATAAAAAGACTTGTTAACATCTGGACAACGAGTTGAACTAAAATGCCATTTATCACCATGCTCATATACACCAATCATCGTTCCCTCATAACTTTCCTCCACTACATCTCCATTAATGTAACCATACTTATCCTCTGTCATATAAATTACATTATCATGACTGTATGATAATACCTTGCGGTTGACCACATCATACACTATACTACGACATTCTTGGTATAACTTGTTAGTCTTTGCTGTATCTAGGTTATTATGGATCATAACTAATGACCCCTCATCATTAACCTTCTTTACAAATAACTTGTGATTATGATGCTCCTTAAAATATGCTAAAATTGTGTCGTAATTTACCTCCTCCAAACCATCCATTACCGAATGTAAATTGAACTTTACGGAATCCATGATAACAATTGTCTCTTGCTTCTATAATATAGTTTAAATCTTTAAGTTGTTTGAAAAGTAGATAATTAAGGAGTTATATAACCAAAGTTATATTCTAGTCCAGTATTATAATAGCGTTATTATGCTAGATGATAATACCGATAAATATTTAGATAAACTCTGGTTCTACTTTAAAAAAACAAAACAAAAACCACAAGAGGTACTACAAAATTCTCCTAAAAAATCATTCATCGCATATACATACTTATTACTACTTCAATCTATTCATGAAAAAAAATTCCCAGAATATGTTGAATCTATTCGGAATATAATTACTGATGTTTTAACAGATGAACAAATATCTCTTATCTTGGAAAAAGCAAATTTAATAACCGAAATAGCTACCGCCCTTAAAAAGAAATCAAAGAAAAAATTACCTCCTCATATCCAGTCTATTATTCAACAACTTGGTACTATCCAAATTAATAAATTAGTCAAATACATCATTTCAACCTACTTCATACTGGATAATAATATGATCCCTTTCGAAAAAGAATTTGAAGGATTCGAATTCAAATATATCGAAATATTGGAATCAAGTGTTGATACTGTCGATTATAGCATGGTTGAAAATTTATTTAATACTACTGAAGTAAAAAATGGTACAGCAGAAGCTTTATATCAGATGATAATGGAGCAAGAATTCCCGACTACTTTGATATCTGTTGATAGAAAAATAAATAGAATGTTTGAGAAAAAATTAATTATTCCAATTACTGATGAATTTCTTCGTTATCATAAAGAAACTGAACGAATTGATACATCTGATGCTACTAAAAAATTGGATAAAATTCGTTATACTGTTTCAAAACTAAATCAATTTGCTGATATGTATTCATCCACAACAGGACGTGGAGATTCACGTGTTCAAAGTACTAAACAAACCTTCTATCAACCTCTTGTTAACCGTAAAGCTATTTTATATAATGATACTGATGAAATTAATGCTATTATGAAACTTGTTAAAATGGGTAAAACTGCAATTCGTAGTAATGAAAACTTTCCGGATTTAGTTAACTACCGTAACTACGCTTTCATTAATTTTCACGATTTTAAAAATTATGGTTTCCGTCTTAAATTTAATCAAACTACTGATGCTGTACGTGTTGCTAACTTTGAATATAATGAAAATCAAAAAATACCACTCATGTGGAGAGTAGCAGGTTATAATAATAAAGCTAATATAGTAGGTTTAGCATTACCTAGACATTTAACTTCATTAATAAAACCAACAAATTATCTTCAATGTATGAATGTTAAAAATACGAAAGATCTTCATAAAATATATCCTAATGGGTATGATGTATTTGTTAAGAAATTAGAACACATTATTATAGACAATGCAGTGTATAAAAAAATGGGTTATTGGTTGTTTGATAAAAATACAGATCGTATTCGTCTATCTCAATTTCAAATTACTGAAAATGCTGAAATAAATGATATGAATTTTGAACAGTATTTTAAACTTATTACTGGTAGCTTATATGATAAAATAACAGAAATGGCATACTTTTGTATTAAACAACAACTTCATGATAATATGACAATATATGATGCTACAAATCTTATTGAAAATATTGAACATAAACTATTACCACTCGATGAATATATTCCCTTTATCTATCAAGATGTTATCTACGAAAAAACTAAACAATTTGACCTTGAATACGATACTAATGAAGATAAAATACCCGGTCTAAATAAGAAAATTAAAAAAGTACCCAGAATTATCGAAAAAGAAAATGCTGTATTAAAAGTTGTCGCCTTATCTAAAAAAGATATTATAACAACAGATATGATAGCATCTAATATTCCACCTAATAGTATATGTCAACATATTATCTCATGGAATAATATAAGAAGTAATATTAAAGCTACTAACTATAATCAATTGTTATTCGAGTTTATAAAGAAATATGTTAGAGATGGTGCCAATAATGAATATATTTGTAAAAGTTGTTATCAAAACATTGATCTTAAAAAATATGTTCATGATTTTAGTAGTACTACTGAAGGTGTTTCAATGTCTTTTGCACTTGAATCCCAACTAGATAAATTACCAGAATATGATAAGTTTAACAAGTTCATAAAATACATGGATAAAATTATTGAACGTTTTGCATATGTTGCAGATATTTCATATTATTTGGGAAATCTACCACAAATTAAATTAAGAAGACAGGAAATTATTAGACGTGTAATCGATTTTATTAATATTCAATATATTACCATTAAAAATATTACTCCAGCTGAACGCGGTGAAAAAGAAAAACAATATGGTATTAAAGATCTCAATCAATTCTTTATCTTCGAATTGAAAAACGAAATTATTACTTTTTCTAGTAAAGATACTGATAAATTCAAACTATTGAAACGTAATAACATATATAGTTACATGATGTTGTTTATAATTATAGATATGAACATGAGTCAAATTTATAATCTTGAACGTTTAACTATTGATAAATCTACTAAACCAATCAAATATAATGATTTTAAAAAGGTATCTAATTTATTTGATGGTATATTAATTAGAACTAATAATGCAAATCAACTTCAACCCATACTGAAATATCCCATTTTATGTTATGTTATATATATATGCGCTCAAGTAATCATAAAAAGTAAACTATGGAATAGTGAAACAGACAGTACACATAGATTAATAACAGCTAATATTATCAATACATTGGTATTTATGTTAAATACTTTATTAGAAACAAGTTCAAAATCAGAAAAGGATTATCGTTATGAATTATTTTCAACAAACTTCTTCACTAAATTGTACAATATATACAGCCAAAATAACTTGTTTACTCAAATGGAACAAACTGAAATATACAAAAGAGATGTAACTCATAAAGATATTGCTCTCACTGGTACTCTTGAAAAAATACATTTTGATGATGTTGTATATTTAGCTAAACCTATGGTTAAATTTGGAAAACATCCTATTGTTCGAGATATTAGTATACCTAAACAAAATATACTTAACTTGGAACAACAACTACATCAACAAAATCTTATAAAATTATTTAAAATTTATAAATTAGATGGTACAAAACGTCCAGAATCTGAAAAACCAACTGACAAAGATATAGAGAAGGTTACAAATGAAGAACTTCAAAAAATGTATAATAATATTATCAAGAAAAAGAAGATAATATCAGAAAAACAACAAGAGTATGAACATAATAAGGCTACTAATATTCAAATTGAAAAAGAACGATTAAAGGACTTTAATAAAAAGATTATTTCAAAAGTATCTTTATACGATACCGTAATACAATTTATTAAGAAAGTTGAAGCTATCATTGGATCTAATATTAATATTAATAACAGTAACTTATACCTATCTAAAAATGCATATATTATTCAATATGATGTTAAAGGTACCAAATTAAGAGAACCAATAATAGCTTTAGAAGGAGATAAACAACTAATATTTAAGAAAAATGATAATATTTTTAAAACGGATATATATACATATCATGATATCAAAACAAATATACATATGTATTATCATGCAAAGGAATTATACTTTTTAGGATATCGTGATAGTAATGGTAAGATGAACCGTATTAATCAGAAAAATGCATATTTACAAATTAATTACTCAGTTCAGAATAAACTATTATTTTTAGGATTAATGGATTTATTTATAGATACTAAAAAATACAATTTTATTATCCGTCAACGAATAGCTAATTTGAAAAATATTCTTGTTAATATTCAAAAATTACTCTATCAAGTCCAAAATAAATTCCGTAAAACTGATACTTTTATTAGAGAATATATTGCTAAATTTAAAACTTTTGAAATGGTCGGTAATGATGAAAAGAAAGTTTTTGTTGATGTACCTAATGTTATAGCAAGCTCTTTTTTCGATACTAAACGTGCAACATTAAAAGATACTTTTGATACAGTATTTGCACAATATTTATTAAAAGTAGATAATACTGACCATGATATTATTAAATACATATGTTCTGAAATGAGTAAATTAATAGATATTAATCAAGATAAATATAGTAAAATAAATATAGGCTTTTTATTAGCAACAATAATTGATCATGAGTTTAACCGTTATCATAATTATACTACTATTAATCATAACAATACAGTTAAATTAATTAATATATTAAGTGTTTTCCAAGATGTTCAAGTATATGAAGATTATGAGGAAATCGTTGATCGACTCATTAAAGATCAAGATGAAGAAGCTATTACTAATAATGCAGAAGAAATTGATGCTATGGATGCTAAACAAGATGCTCCTGAAGAAGGTGATGATATGGGTGATGAGGATGTTGTTTTTATGCCTGATTATTAAGTGCATAAATAATTATCATAATTGTAATAGTAAACAAATATGATAATTTAGATGATAGTGTAAGTATCGAGAATATCTTCTTCCGAGCGTTTTTGATTAGCATCGTATTTTTGTTTGAGAGTTCCATAAATACGATTAATTAAATCAGGTGTAGTTGCTTTATATTCAAATTTATTAGGCATTTCTTTTACTAATATCTCATTTGTATTAGTGTATATACACCATTGGAAGTTATCAGGACTAATTTCATATGCTACAAGTTCACCCTTAACAAAATCCTTATTATGTGGTTGTAACATTAGTTTCTCTTCTTCTAGTAAAATATCACCAACTTTATTATGGATGTAATCTTTAAATTCTTCTAAAATAATTTTCTTTAAATTATCACCTTTAATTATTTTATTTTCTATATTTGTTATAATATTCATAATTTCAATAGGTGGTGAAACACCACCATATAATTGGAAGGCTTTATTAAATTCAGCTCCATTAAATACTGCTAATTGATTTTTCTTTATTAAATCTTTAAACTTAATATTAACAACAACATTTTTACTTGATTTATCACGTGCAGCAATTAAATTATTTAATGCATCATTTCTACGATTTTGGACTGTTACTTGACCTGGATCAACTACTGGTCCAATTACTACTGAAACTACTGCAGCTTGTTGATTAGCTACTACATTTATACTATCAAAATTCTTCATAGCTATGGTTATTTCTTCCATACATTTTTGTAACTCTTTATCTTCTTCTGTTTTCTTTGTATTAATATTATTAGTATTAATATCATCATATTTATCATCAAATATACTACCATAAACTTTGTATTGTAATAGTTGTTTTATATGTTTTGAATCAAATTGTAAATTATCAACCTCTCCATCCATATTTGCTTCAGGATAACTGCTATCGATTAATACTAGATAACCATAATTAGGTACATAGAAATCAATACCATTAATACGGTATTTCCAGTGACCAATACCACCACTAGCAGGATCAACATTTAAATCTTTAATAAAAACATTATTTGCAAGAGAAAAATCACGGAAAGCAATTTCTTGTTGTTCAAGGACCAACATTGCAGAAACTAGTTGGAAAAGTACACTCATCCATACTTTTTTATCATAAACACCAGATTGAATCTGTTTACGAACAACACCATCAACATTATATGTTTTAGTTGCCCAATTTAGTATATTTTGTGTGGGACCTTCAGTTATTGATACAATACATTGTTCATTTTTTACTTTGAGTATTTCTTCAGGTTTATCAATAAGATATCTTTTAGGATCATTATTTTGAATTCGTTGATTAGTATCAGAAGTTGGAACACGACCTTGTCCCCATACAAATACTAAATCTTTTGCTATTTCTTGTGCTTTATTTATGGTTTCCTCATAAAACATTTCATCACGTACTTTTTTGATATTTGTAATTTGTTGATGATTTCTATTATTATAGTTTTTAGCTAATTCATCAACCTTTTGGAAGTTAATTCCACTATTTTGTGTTCTAAAGTAAGCATACATAGTTACAAAATTTGGAGATACTTTCTTTTTAATTACGTCTTCCTTAATCTTTTCATAATAGATAATTTCACGCCAGACATCTGAATATGTCTTTTTTAATTTGTCTGATACTCCAGCAGTTATATATTTATCAAATAAGGATAATGAATAAATACGGACGTGCATACTAAGAGAGTCATTAGCACAATCTACTCTAATACGTTCAGAATTGAAACGTATAGGGTAACAAGTGCGAAACATAACCATATTACGAGAAATAGTACGGTACATATTATTGGTCAATCGACTAAAATGGTATGGATTAATGTCCATAAACTTAATACGGCTCATAATATTAGAAAGTGCCATATTAGTACGTGTAGCGTCTCCTGTCATATGGATTTCTTCATTATCTCCTTTGGTAATAATCATAGAACGGACATAGTTATTAATTACTAAACGTTCTGCAAGAGTAGTATATCTATTAGCTGCAATAGCACTTGGTGGTAAAATATCTTCGTATATTTCTGCTAATCTTGATAAATCACCTGTTCCTGTTACTGATATATTGTATTTCTTAATTACTGGTACATTATTCGGAGTCCATGCATATCCAATTGCTGGTGGATTATATAATGTTGTTGGATGCATTGGATTGGGTATAGGAACATAGGTTGCTGGATAAATGGGAGCGGGTTGTGGTACTTTGGATCCTAAAATATTATCATTTACTTTTACTTCAAATATTGGTTGGGGAGGAGGAGGAAACTTCGGTCTATCAGGATGATCTATTTTATCCATTTTAAAACGTCTATCATCTTCATTAGTTTTATAAGGGGTATTAACATTACCTTGGAATTTTGGAATTACTCGACCTCCCATATTACCACCCTTGTTATTGTTTATGTGTTGAAAAAAAAATTATTGGGAACGGAACCGCCCATCATTCCTTGTGGCATCATTCCGGGCATCCCTTGTGGCATCATTCCTGGCATCATTCCTGGCATCATCCCTGGCATCCCTGGCATCATACCTTGCATACCTTGCATACCTTGCATACCTTGCATTTCCGGAGGTACACCTGAAGGCATTCCTGGAATTCCGGGCATCATTCCGGGCATCATTCCAGGAGGCATTCCCATAGGTCCAGTGGGCATGGCCATACCATTAAATGATAAACCATTCATGGGCATCATACCTTGTGAAGCAAGTTCAGGAGGCATGTATGTAGGTAAGTTTGATGACATACCCATACCTGGGAAATTCATAGGCATATCCGGTGACATACCCATAGGCATACCATTAGGCATACCCATTGACATACCAGGCATTCCCATTGACATACCAGGCATTCCCATTGACATACCTGCTTGCATCGGACCATCATAGGTTTGTGGACCAGGTTTAGCTGTTACAGCCATATTTTTAAGATCCTTTTTAGTAACACCAAGAGCTTGACCAATCTTGTTAATTGGACGTTCAGTCATATCTGGTTCACCTTTCTTCATTTCCATATCTTCATCAGAGCTAATATCATCAAGAGTATTAGGTTTCTTAATTGGTTTATTATTTATATTTACGAATTTAGGGATTTCACTTGATATTTCATCAAGATCTTCAGGAGTCTCAATTTCATCAGCAGCTTCTTCATTGCTTGGTTTCTCATCATCTGATTCAAAATCACTTGAAATTTCATCTAGATCATCAGGGGTATCTATTTCAGATTTCTTCTTTTTAATTACTTCTTTATCTGATGAGTCATCTTCAGCGTTATGTTTAGGTTTTGATCGATTGGTTTTGTAGGTGGATCTTGACGCCAAGCGTCGTACACCTTTAACAGCATTTTTCTTGTGGTCACTAGCTGAATGTAATTCATAGTTATCGCTTGAACTGTCCATATTATTATTATTAAATATATTATTTTTATTTCTTAAACATCCCATTGTAAAACCATATTAAATATATTCACCAACTATAATATTAATATCATATCATATTAATATTATTTTTATAAATAAACTGAAAGAACTCGCGCACTTGGCTCACCTTTAGTGTTAATCCATTTAGGTAACCAATAATGAGGTATAACCCCTGCATTTTCATCACCAAAGTACTCATCAAATGTTCGTCTGTAAAAATATGCCTCTTTTGTCTGTGGTGTATGAAACTCGTAAATCTCTTTATCCTCATTAAACTCTTTATCTGTTATAATATTTTCCATTTTTTCTTGAATATATGTATATAATGATTTTGATTTAGAAGTTACTCCGTCACTAAAAGCTTCTTTTTGTCTAAATAATACCTCTTTCGGTAACATATTTGGGTATACAGCATCAAATGCTTTTCGTATCATATCTTTTTCCATTACAACTCCTTTATGAGGCATTCGCCATTGAGCTGGTAAACTCATATAGAAATCCAAAAAATAAGTATCTAAAAATGGTACTCTTGCCTCTAATCCATGATAAGCTAAACATCTATCTACCCGTAATCCATCATATCTATGTATCTCCTTTATTAACTTTACACTTTCTTCATGTGCTTCTAATGCTGTCGGTGCATAATTAAAATATAAATATCCCATTCCTAACTCATCTGCACCATCTCCATTAATAATTGCCTTAATATCTGTATTTTCTGATATATGTTTAGCTAATAAAAACTGACCTGCACTTGCTCGGTTAGTTGTAATATCCCAAGATTCAGTTGCCTTTACAATATCCTTTAAATTATCCATTACATCATCAATAGTAAAGTATACCTCTGTATGATCTGTATTAAGATGTTTTGCTACCTTTTGCGCATATAATAAATCTGTAGATCCTTTCATACCAATACTAAAAGTTTTTAACTTTTGTACACCTAAAATATGAACCATAATACCTACAATTAAACTGCTATCTAAACCTCCTGATAATAAACAACCAATAGGACGATCTGATATTAATCTATCTTCTACACATTTAACTAATCTATTTACTAATTCTATTTGTGCTTCTTCATAAGTGATTGATAATGTTTTATAATTATAACTATAATAAGGTACTAATTCGTTGTTAATCATGTAGTGACCAGGAGGAAATACTTCGGCTTTTTCTACTAATCCGCTAATGCCACTTAATAGACTAGATACAACTAAACCATTTCCAGTTGAACCAAAAAATAGTGGTCGTACACCAATCCTATCTCTTGCTACTAATGTATTAACTGTATTACCATCATCCATTATAACTACAAATGCAAATTCACCCTCTAATTCAATTATAACTTTGGATATATCATAATCATACATTTTTAACATATGATAAATTACCTCACAATCAGATTTTGACTCCATTTCAAAATCATATTTTGTAATCAAGTTTTTATAATTATAAATTTCACCATTACAAATTAAATATATCTTTTGATTACCATCGTGAAATAAAAAAGGCTGGTTACCTGACTCACTTAAATCATTAATTGCTAATCTATGAAAACCTAATATATAATTTTGTTCTTTAATTATATTTGTAACATCAGGTCCTCTTCGCTTTAAATTATCAATATACTTTATAAATGAAGTACTATCAACTCCTTTACTTACTAAACACCAAATACCACACATATTTGCTGATTAATATAAATCACTGAACTATGTTTAAGTAGATTTTTATTATCCAATATATAGTTAATAAATGATAAACGAAATAATAAACCTTGCTGATGATATTAAAAATAATGTGGATAAAAAAATACCTAACTTTGAAATGTATATTAATCTTATCCATATTTTATTATCATGTTATATGTTGTATCTATTGATAATCCTAATCATATCATACCAAAATAATAATCCTAATCAATTTGTTTTTCTTCAAGTTGCAACTATTGGAACTATTATGTTAGTCATTTTTTATATTAAAAACATGTCTCGTATTAATCTATTTTTAAAATCACAATGGGCTAGTTTAAATAAGGCTCAACATATTATATTTATTATTACTATTTTGACTATAATTTTAAATGCAGTTATTGCTAATTTAAGAAAAAATGATTTTATAAAAGTGGTTAATGTTCTCATAATTTGCACAGGAATTATTATAAGTATGACAGTTGCTAAAATAATATATAGTATTCGTAACTTTTATGATTACATTAAAAATAAGGATAGTAATCAATTCTATTACAAGCTTAATAAGAAACTAAGTTATGCAAAACTTGATGAATTAAATAAATCAATTTTATGAATCAATTAATGATTTAATCCAAGGGATTTCTTTTTTGTAACCATTATCTGGTGTTTCTAAAATAATGGATATATTATACTTATAAGCTATCTTGACAACCTCTGATAAAACTTTTTTACCAATGGTTCCCTTACCTATTCGTTCATGACGATCAACATGAGAATTATATTCTCGTTTACTATCATTTAAATGTATTAAAACAATATCATCCTTAAATGTTTCAACTAGATTTGTTAGTAATTTTGTATCTCTAATATCGTAACCAGCAGCATATACATGTGCTGTATCTATACATAATTTTAATACTTTTCGTTCTCTATTTGAAAACCTTTGATAGAATGTTACAAGTGCTTCAAAACTATTATCAATAGTAGCTAATAGTTCAGTACCTTGGCCAGCTGCAGTTTCAAGGATAATTTTAACATTAAGATTATTATCCATAACCCGATGAATTAAGTATTTTAATGATATATACATATATTGAAGACTATCTTGATAGTCTTGAGTTAGATATTTACCAACATGAATAATACATCCTTCAGCACCTATCATATCTGCAATTAATAGTTCATCATAATAAGATTGTACCCAATAGGCTTCTGCTGGTACTACAACACGATTAGCAAAATTGAGTATATAAGGCGAATGAACAAATAATTTCATATCATTATCATGAAGAAATTTCTTGGTACTTGGACCTTCTTCTTCATATTTTTTAAATAATTTCTTTTTATGTTGACTAGTCATAGGATTAGATATGAATATTTGAAGACAATTTCCACCATATTTTTGTATTTCTTGAAGTGCAGCTATAATATTTGGATCTTTTCGTAAATGAGCTCCAAAATAAAACATAAAGTTATTTATAGAGGAGATGTTATTTTAGAATATTGTATCATGGGAATATTTTTAATTGATAAGTATGCCGTTAAGGACAAATATGACCTTCGGTTTACACATCATAATGCTATCTATGAAAGATTATTTGGACCACGATTTCAAAAAAATGATGTGAATTATTCTCATTTACCTAATTTATTAGTACACGGTGCTCCTGGTAGTGGTAAAAAAACACTTATATCTATCGTCTTACGAGAACTATATGGACCCGATGCCCTAAATACTAGACGTGAAGTATATTCTATCTCCGGATATGGTAATACTAATATTGATGTTGAAATTGAACAAAGTAATTATCATCTTATAATTGAACCTAATAATAGTGGTTTTGATAAGTATCTCATTCAAGAAATTGTTACTGAATATGCTAAAAGACAATCGCAATTTAGGAGTAGTTGTGCACCTTTTAAAGTAGTTATTATTAATAATGTAGATAATTTGTCATACTATGCTCAGACATCATTAAGATGTACTATGGAAAGATACCAATCTAATTGCAAGTTCATATTATGTTCCTACCAAATATCTAAAATTATTGAACCATTAAGAAGTAGATGTTTAGATATACGTATTCCAAAACCTACTAGAGCTGATATATTAGACACACTTTGGTGGATAGCACATAATGAAGGATATACAATACCATATAATATATATATTAAAATAGTAAGTGAATGTAATCGTGATATTAAAGCTGCGATATGGATGTTAGAAATGTATCGTTGTAAAATCCGCGACTTTTCTCTAACATGGAAATCTACCTTGGATAAAATTATAAATATTATGCATACAATATATACTAAGAAAAATGGTATTGTCTTATCTAATATAACTGAATGTCGTACCGTTATTAATAATATTTTAATAACTAATATAACAGGATCAGAAATTATGGTACAGTTAATGAATAGAATAATTCAACAATATCCAGAATATCCAAAGTCTTATGTAACTAAAATAGTTGAAAAATTCTCTGAATTTGAAAATAGATTATCTAAAGGTAAAAGAAGTATTATACATATTGAGGGACTCTTAATAGCTCTCTTTAATCTCGCAATCCAAACACCATACAAATGAAAATCAAATTCGAGATCGATATAGAACAATATCCTGAAATGGATGTTTATACCAAAGATGAAGCTATACATGTATGTAAACATTTATTCATAGATTGGTATCGAGAACGATATCAACAAGCTAATCTTCATGATAGAATATGTAATGTAGTTCAAGATAGTTTAATACCTACTATTACAGAAATGCAGACTAATTACAAGGAATTATTCGGAATATCAAAAGTATCACAAAAGAAAGGTGAGATTATGGAAAATAATATATTCGATATATTCAAAACACATTTACAAGATTATGCTATAACACCAACTAATCAAATTCCTCATCATGGTGATGCTGAAGTTGTTACACCATCTAATCTTAAACTATTATTGGAAATTAAGAATTATACAAATGCAGTTGAACAAAAAGAAATCAATAAACTGAAGTTTGATATGAAAGAAAATAATATTAAATGTGGTTTATTTTTGTCAATCAAGTCTGGGATATGTGGTCATAAGATGATCGATTATGAAATATTTGATGGTAATATCATTGTATATGTTAGCTATGTTGGAGATGTTTATAAAGTATATTGCGGTTTATTAATATTGGAAGCATTATATAACATGTCACAAACAATAGTCAGTAATGATAATTGTATTGAAAGAAAAGTTAAAGAAGGAATGGAAGATATGATAGAGGTACTAGATATGTATACTGCAACCAAATCCAAGTTTCAAACTATGGAAAAATGTATTAAAAATAATTTAGATGAATATTATTTGTACATACGAGAACAAGAAATTAAGATGAAGAATAAAATTAATCTTGTTTTTACAAATATTACAAATGATATTGAACGTATAAAAAAGGAAACTTTATCAAAAGATAAACATCTATTAGTTTTACAAAGAACTATTGATGTCTTTGAGGAAAATGGTATTGAATTAATTTCAAAAAATGAATATTGTTGGGAACTAAAAAAAGGTGATACTATATTAGGTGAATTAAAACGACGTAAGATTGGTATTGATGTTATCTGGAAAAATCCAGATATGGAAATTAGAATGGCTAATTTTGAATCTAATTATAATACCCTAAAACAAATTATTTTATTAGCTTGATTTGTTTTATTAGCTTGATTTGTTTTATTAGCTTGATTTGTTTTATTAGCTTGATTAAAATATATATTTTATAGATACTTAAATGTATCTATAAAAATAAATTAAAACATAATAACATCTCCATCAGAGTCAATATTATTTTCATTTTTAGTATCAAATACTTTTGATATTAATTCTTTTGGTGGACTTTTATAATCTTGAGCTAAAACCCATTTACCTCCCCTTACATTATTATAACCATATAGTTGCATTAGTTCTATTGTTTTTTTGTTTTCTTCATATAAACATCCATCATAAGTACCTATTACTTTTATTGGTTTATATCTTTTACACCACTCAGAACCTTGTCCATTAAAATGCTGATTAATTCTTGTATTATCAGTTTTCTCTGAATATCCAACATAATATTTACCATTCTCTAACTCTAATACATAAATCATAGGTGTACTTAGTTTCAATTATTGTTCATATCTCTAAGTAATTATATAATAATATAATCAATAATTATATTATTGAAGATTTTTTTGGAGAAAGCTGTTTACGGCTTCTAACACGGCTATTGCATAGATGCGATTTAAAAAACCGAACCTTTTTAATAGTCTTAATAACCTTAAGCGATTCCTTTACTATAGACTTTTCTTCAACCAGTATATTACCATTTTTCCACTCTTTACCGATGTTATCTTTACCATCAATGAAGATACCATCTATGATAATACCTTTAAAAGTGTAACCATTGTTAAAACTAATAGTACCATCCATAACTGTAAAATTATTAGTTACAATACCTTTAAAAATCTTTGAATTATCAGTCCATGTTACACTACCTGAAAATTTTTCTTTATCAAAGGAACCTCTATATATATTAGTCTTATTTTTGGTAATAAATTTACCATGTTTAAATTCACCATTTTCGAAGTTACCCTTACAATTTACTCCAGACTTGGCTACATAATAACCATAACCATGGAAAAGACCCATATTAAACTCTCCAAAGTATATAAACTGATGACTTGTCATTGTTCCCTCACCCTGAGGTAATCCATTCAATATTTCACCGACATAATACCTGTCTTTACACTGATAAACATCCAGGTTATCTGGAATAGACGACATTGTATAGATTTTATTGTATTATTAAATTCTAAAAAAAAATTTATCAATTTTTATATAATCAATTATTATATTGATTATATAATCAATTATTATATTGATTATATAATCAATATAATAATTGGGTGAGTCTTTAGACGATATCAATTTTTTAATTTATTAAGTAAACTTAATAAATTAAAAAAGAGAACGAACCATTAGGTGAGATTAATTTTTTACTTCTATCGAACACCATACCATGAATTTAATGGAATGTAAGTAGTATATAATATTTCATCATCATTAATTTTAGTTGTATTATAATTATATGTAGAATACGGTACAACACTACAAACACAACTTTTATCTCTTTTAGATATGACAATTACATTATTATCTTCTTTAATATCATAAGGAACAACTAATTCTTGTACACAAGTAATATTACGTAAATCATGACCATCTATATTCATAGGAGTCAGAGATATCATTTCACATGTACTAAGTATACATCTCTCAACTACAGCATATATAGTAGTGTGTGACATTGTCATATTAATATAGTTATCAGTATTAACATAATAAATTAAATTTTCAAAAATTTATACAATAATCTTGTTCTTCTTAGGTTTACCCTTCTTATAAGTTACAGATTTCTTACTCTGGTCAATCATCCAATCTTCATACTTTGATAATAATTCATTTAATTCTGACTTCCACATATCAATTTCACTTGTATCTTTAACTATCTTCAACTCTTCTTGTTTATCCTTAATCTTTTTCTTAAGTTCATCTATTTTCTCTTCAGTTAAGGAGAACAAAAACATATTAGTCAAATAATCATAGCTTTCATCTTTATTTTTAAAAGATGAAGCAAGTTGAGGAAAATCATATTCAATTAATTTTTTAATAATAGCATCTTTCTTTTGGCGTTCAATAACTATCTTTTTATCTAAAATGTATTCAATAAACATGATTTTATATTTAAGAACATCAAGTTCATATGTTAGTTTATCTATAATATAGACCTTTCTTTTGGTATACATCATCAAACGAATATCATAAAACTCTTTTAAGATATCATTTGGTGAAGAATACTTGGTAATTCGTCCTTCAGCATTGTATAAATGCATATTTCTTGTACTCATCTTTGTAACCAACTTTAATTTCTGATAGATAGTATTATTATCATTTAATTTTGTTAATGTATCAGTTTTAAGATTAACTGTGAAACTAATTTTCTCATCAGTGATATTACTTGTATAAGCTGAAATCATATTTTTCTTCTCTTCCTGTTCTTCTAAAAATTCTTTATAAGGAGATGTCCAAGTACCTACTGGTAATTCTGTAATATGAATCGTATCATCACCAACCTTTTCATACTTACCATAAACTGAGTATTCACCTTCTCCAGTCTTATCAATTTTACCTTCAAATTTGTTAAACCAGGGTGTCATAGATTTTAGTTTATCGTTATTCATTTTACGAAAGATATTTTCGATAATATCCTTAGGATTGTAACAAGGAATATCAGTGCTAAATCCAGTACCAATTCCACTTGATCCATTAACTAATACTATTGGGAGAATAGGAATATACCATTCTGGTTCAATAGGTGTTCCATCATCATCAAGATATTTTAATATCGGATCATCTTCACCTCGGAAAATATACCTAGTTAATGTACCTAAAAATGTATGAATATACCTTGGAGAAGCAGCGTCTTTTCCGCCATTAACACGAGATCCAAATTGTCCACTTGGATATAAAATATTAATGTTATTTGATCCTACAAAGTCCTGTGCCATATTAATAATTGCACCTTGTAAACTTGCTTCACCATGATGATAACATGCTTTATCTGATACAAAACCAGCAAGTTGTGCAACTCGAATTTCATCTTTCTTATTAAACAACTTTCTTAGGATAGTTCCATATAGGATCTTTCTTTGTGAAGGTTTAAACCCATCACATAAAGAAGGGATAGATCGAGTATTATCTTCAAAAGAGAAGTGAATTAGACTTTTATTAATAAACTGTGGTACAGTTACTATTTTTTGGTCATTTGATAGAATTTTATTTTTATCATAATCCATTAACCATACTTTTCTATCATCAGCTCGCTTCTTTTCAAATGCTAATGTCATTGCCTCATTTGTAGTGTCATGATGTTTTGGCTTGACTTTAGTATACTTTTCTGTATCCTCAATGTCAATATACTTGATTAACTTTTTCTCTATATCCATAAAATATTCTTTAGCTTCTGTTTTATCACTAGTACCTAATCCCTTATAATATTTAATAAAGTATTCATTAGTATTATTTTTACTTTTCCAATCATCATAATCAGATAGATTATAAAATGGGATAATATTTTTGGAACGATTATGAGTTGCTTTAATAATAGGAGTTGAAAGAGATGTTAAAAATCCTTCTATTTTAATCAAGGATGGCCAAAAGAAGTGGATAAAATTCATCAACAAACCAGATATATGATATCCATCAACATCTGAATCTGTTAATAAGATAATATGACCATAACGAAGTTCAGATATTTCATTATATTCCTTACCTTGTTGTAGTCCCATAATTTTCTTAATATTTTTAATCTCTTCATTTTCTAATAATTGTTTAGTATTAGCTTCACGAACATTTAAGAGTTTACCCTTTAAAGGGAAAACACCAAAACGATCTGCTCCAACTACTTCACGACCTGATAATGCCATTGCTTTAGCACTATCACCTTCAGTCAAAATAAGATAACATAAATTAGATTTTCTAGTACCAGCCCAGTTAGCATCTTCCAACTTTGGAATACCTTTAACTGATGTTGTTTTCTTTCCATCTGTTTTCTTTAAAATCGTAGCTTCTTTGATTTTAGCCATAATTATAACTTGATCAAAGATACCTGATTTTGCCAATCTCAATATGAATTTTTCTGACAATTCACATTTGGAACCAAACTCACTTGGTTTTGTCTTTAAAGTTTCCTTTGTTTGACTTGTAAAAGATGGATTATCTATTATAGCATCAACAAAGATAATAATATTTTCCTTTAATTGAGCAGGTTTCACATTAATATCTTTATGTTTCTTATTAAGAATAATTTTGAGACGATCAACAATATTATCCAATACATGATTAACATGATTACCACCTTGATAAGTATTAATACTATTAACAAATGATACTGATTCATGTCCATTTTCAGGGTTGTATATAACTCCTACCTTCCAACGTTCACCTACTTCTTCATACATAACTTCACCAAAAGGTGTTCTATTATAGTCATCAGTTGCTACACTCTCATTGTCAGATTCAATAACATCAGGTACAATATCACTTTTAAACTTGTATAATTCAATATACTTATTAAAAGTATTACAGTGTAATCTTATATCATCTAAATATACTTTGATATTATTATGAGTACCGGCAATATCATAAACACGACGTCTTAATAGAGATAATATATCATCAGTCAAAGTATCTAATCCGAACTTTGGTAAATCTGGAGAGAAGGTAATACAGGTATATGATTTGTTAGTACAACTAGATACTTTAGGTTTAGTTCTTTCACTCATATTATTAGTAAATTCTTGTACAAATTTACGTTTACGTTCACTATCTACTGTCTCTACCAAAAATTTAGTCGAAAAGATATTGGTTAACTTTGAACCATATCCATTTCTACCACCAGTAGTACGCTTCTCATTATCATCATAATTAGTTGATGTAAGAAGTTCGCCAAAAATAAGCTCTGGAACATAGATTTTATGCTCGCCATGTATTTCAACATCAATACCACGTCCATTATTCCATACTGATATCTCATTATTGGATGTATCAATAGTTACTTTAATAGTATCACATGTTTTATCAGTTTTAGTATGATCACAAGCATTAACTAGAATTTCATCAAAAATCTTAATTAAACCGGGAGGAACTTCTATATCTTTTTTAATAATAGTACCATCTTGATAGACCCAATGGGTTTCTTTTTGACATTTAACCTCACCAATATAGGTATCAGGACGTGTCAAAATATGCTCAATAGGTGTTTTCTTTTGATACTTTTCCTCAATGCTTTTAGCATCTTTAGCCTCCTTTTTTGGTGCCATTCTACTACATACCCTAAAACTAGTTAGTTTAACTTTATATCTTTTCATATTTTTTTATTATTATAAATTGATAAAATCAATTATATAATAGATACCATTATCAACCCTACAGCCATAATACTAAAAAATGACTTCGAAAATATCCTTTGAAAGCCAACGTATTAAAGAATTAGAAAAACAGATACTATCTATTCAGGAAACGCATGTAAAAGAACTATTAAAGAAAGATGGTGAAATAGCTAAATTAAAGAGAGATCATGATATTGCTAATAAGAGTATTAAGAAGAAAATGGATGACGAACTATTTATAAAAACCAAGTTAATTCAAGAAGAATCGGAAAAACAGAACATTATTTTGATTCAAGAAAATATTCAGTTATGGAACAGGATAAATAAAATAAATCTGAGTCAATCAAGTACAATTATATCAGATAAAAAGTCAGAAGAAGCACGTAATGGACCTAATATTCGTAAACAATTACAAATTGTAGAAAATAAACTTGGTGCTGCCAATAATAAAATTAAACGTTTTGAGTATCAAATAGATACAATTCAGAAGTATCGTGATGAGATAGATGATAAGGAACATATTATTGAAAGTATTGGTAAAAGATTACAAGAGTTGGAGAAAAGTTTGGTTAATGCTGTTCAGAGACTCAATTTGATGAATACTAATAATGAGTATCTTAAGAGAATTGTTATGAATAATGCATATCAAATGATAGCAAATTATCGTACACCCGTCGATATTACTCCTGTTATCAGATATCTAATTGAGAATAATATGGTGGCAGGTATTGTCAGAGTTGATCAACAATTGTTGGATTTATACTTTGCTATGAAGGACTACTCATAAGTTTTTTTAAAGATTAATTATCTTTAAAAATATACCCTTTTTATTAATCAATTTTATTGATTATATAAAAATTGATACAAAATATTAATTAGTATCAAAATCTAAATATTTGAAAATTATAAAATGAATACCATTAAAAAAAGAGCAGTTAGCTTGTTAAATGACTTTGAATGGATAACGGTAAATTCTTTAGCACAAAATCATACTTGGTTTTATGAAATAAATGAGGAAATTAACACATTATTAGAACCATTTATAACACAATTTTATAATATAGCATCTGTTGATATTTATACTAAGAAAACATATATAGAATTATTAAAATTAGAAAAGGATATGATAGAATTTATTAATAAAGTACAAAATGATATTTTTGATACAATATAAAGGTTATTGATATATATTTATAAATCTTATGAATGCAAGATGTAGTGGTACCTTTTTTGAATATTGTATCTTTTCTTCTATACGAGCAAATCCTTATGATAACTATACACGAAATAAATTTTCAAATTTACTATCTACAGAACCAAATATTTATAACTTGCAAAATATTATAAAAAATAGAGATATTAAATATGTCCAATTATTAACAGATAATAAAGGTAGGGATAATATTACTGCTGATATGTTATTACATCTTGAAAATGGAGATTTAGTTGGTTTAAGTTGTAAGAAGAATAACATGTCTATTAAACATCCATGTCCATATGGATTATATCGATTTCTAAATTCTGGACATCAAGAAGCTTTTTCTAATACATATTCTTCAATAAATAATAAATGGTACAATGTTATGCAATCATATGAATTATTCAATAAAGTACCACCTACAATGAAACAAGATATGTTAAATGAGGTAGTTGATCTTATTTCAGCTAATATAAATAAATCATATATACAATTTCTTTTATCACAATCAATTATTAAAGAATCCTATATACTACACTGTAATAAAAATAAACAATTAAATATGTATCAGGTAAATAAAGTTGATGTAGATGATTTTAATATAACACATAATAATCATTGGATATACATTAATGTATCTAATAATATTGATATAAAAATGAGATTACATACTGCATCATCACGTATTCTTCCAACATTAAAATTAAAATTTGATACTAAATTAGTTAAATCATCTGGATATATGATTAAAGTGTAATAAATTGAACTCATCTAACGATTCACCTAATTTATTAGAAAGCGATAAATCGCTTTCTAATAAATTGAAAAATAATATACATAAAAAAGTACTAGTATTATAAATACCAACTAAAAGTATAAAAATGACACCAAGTTATGATGATGATTATTATGGTACAATTACTTATAGTACAATAGATTTGAATATTACAGGCTTTAGTGCATTTATTGGTGGTGTACTTTTACCTGATGGCCGTGTTATTTTTGTACCACACTATGCCTTATCAATTGGAATATTAAATTCAATAACAAATGTTTTTAGCACAATACCTGGTGCACCAGGTTATGGTGCATATATTGATGGTGTTTTATTACCTGATAACCGAGTCATATTTGTTCCATATTTTTCACCAACAATAGGAATCTTTAATTCAACAAATAATACTTTTAGTACAATACTAGGTACAGAAACAGCACAAATACCTGGTCATGCAGCATATTCTGGTGGTGTACTTGTTCCTGATGGTCGTGTAATCTTTGTTCCATATTTTGCAAAAACAATTGGAATATTTAATTCGTTAGATAATAGTTATAGTACAATATCTAGTACAGAAACAGCACAAATACGAGGTGAAGGTGCTTATCAAGGTGGTATACTTGTTCCGGATGGCCGTGTCATTTTCATTCCATTTCTAGCAAAAACAATTGGTATTTTTGATCCTAAAACAAATATTTATACTACCTTACCTGAGTTACCTGCGTCATCTGAGTCACAAGAGTTATCTAAGTCATCTGATTCATCAGAGTCATCTGAGTCATCTGAGTCAAAGTTACCAAAGTTACCAGGTAATGGTGGATATATGAATGGTGTATTACTTCATGATGGGCGTATAGTTTTTATTCCACATAATACACTAACAGTAGGTATTTTTGATCCAGTAACTAATATTTATAGTACAATAGATGGTATACAAACTTTAAATATATGGAATGATAAAAATATTAATATTAATAACACAAATAATGAAATGCTAGGTCATGGTTGCTATGCAGGAGGAGTTCTCCTACCTGATGGTCGTGTTATTTTTGTTCCACATTTTTCATCAATAATTATAATTTTTGATCCTACAACGAATACTTTTAATACATTCTCGGGTAGATGTGATAGTGCATATCAAGGTGGTATCCTTCTACAAGATGGCCGTGTTATTTTCTTTCCACGACATACTAGAAATATTGGTGTCCTAACATTTTCTGATGAAAAAGCAAAGCATCGTACACAAACCAGACTTGAAAAAATAAAAGAAGAACTTCTCGCAGTTACATGGCATCCTAAGCGAATGTTATCATGTTTGGATTATAATGAACGTAGTGAATTATTACATAAATGGAACTTAATTTAATAAATTATTAAATTTATCTAAAGACTAACCTAATTTATTAGAAGGCGAATAATCATTTCTAATAAATTGAATACATTTTCTTTGAAAATATAACATATGTTAAACAAATCTATTTTAATAAATAAATTTGTTAATTAAAAATTTAGTACTTCTTGGAGCCCTTGCGAGACTTGCGGCGAGAAGCTTTCTTGGAACCCTTGGAAGCTTTCTTGCTAGCGCGACGTTTGCCGCCAGTCATCTTCTTGGAAGCTTTGCGAGACTTGCGGCGAGAAGCCTTCTTGGAACCTTTGGAAGCCTTGCGAGAACGGCGTTTGCCGCCGGTCATCTTCTTGGAAGATTTGCGGGACTTACGGCGGGAAGCTTTCTTGGAACCCTTAGAAGCTTTACGAGAACGGCGTTTGCCGCCGGTCATCTTCTTGGAGCCCTTGCGGGACTTGCGGCGGGAAGCTTTCTTGGAACCCTTGGAAGCTTTACGAGAACGGCGTTTGCCACCGGTCATCTTCTTGGATCCCTTACGGGAGCCCTTGCGGGAACCTTTCTTGGAAGCTTTCTTTGAGCCCTTGCGAGAACGGCGACGTTTACCACCGGTCATCTTCTTGGAGCCCTTACGGGAGCCCTTACGGGAACCCTTTTTGGAAGCTTTCTTGGAGCCCTTGCGAGAACCGCGGCGTTTGCCGCCGGTCATCTTCTTGGAGCCCTTACGGGAACCTTTACGGGAACCTTTCTTGGAAGCCTTTTTGGAGCCCTTGCGAGAACGGCGTTTGCCACCGGTCATCTTCTTGGAGCCCTTGCGGGAGCCTTTACGAGAAGCCTTTTTAGAGCTTTTCTTAGAGGCTTTGCGGCGGCGACGCTTACCACCTAATAGTTCAACATTGATTTCGTTTGCTAGATCTTCAGTTAATTCCGGCATTATATACCTTCTAAATAGAAAATAAATTTGACGCATTAAAATGGAATTAAAAAATGGTAAATTATTATCCTATATATTTTAATGGATAAAGAATTAACTTCGAATTATTTTATATTACAAAAACATACATCAAAACAATCATTATCACCTCAAAATATACCTAATAATATACAAAAAGAAAGCCAAAGTATTGGTTATGGACCTCAGGAATACCTCCATAGTAAAGCATTACATAGAGGATATGATACCTCAAATAAAGAAAAAGTTATATTAAGAAAACAAAATGATCAGCAAGAAAAACATACTCAATATAGAGTTTCTAGAGTAAATATCGATAGTAGATATCGTAATATAGAAACAAAAAATATATTGGACGATAGTATTATGTATTTAAATGATAATCCATTAATATTACAACCCAATAGTAATATCGTTCGGATTATTAATAATAATCATGGTTATCAACGTGAGGATAAAATTGTATTACAAGGTGTACAAAGCTACTTTACAAATTTAAGAAATGGTTTAACGTTTATTAATCAAAGTAACTATATTCGTATTAATCATATTAATCATAATCAAGTATCAACAGCTAATACTGATATAACTAATCAATATATTGTTATATCTGGTGTTATAGGAAATAGTATTAAAAATACTTCTCTTCAAAATATACCTATTAATGAGATTAATAAGAAACATCAAATTTATTTTAAACGTACTAATAGTGATATACCTAATGCTAATTTTTATTATATAAAAATTGATACTGTAGCTGATAGTGATTTTGATTATAATTTAACTGATATTAATGTTTATTTTTTACAATTAGCTGGTATTCCTCTTAATGAACTTAATGCTAATTATCCAGTTTCAATTAATCAATTAAATGGTTATCATATTGTAACTAATATTGTTGATAAAAACACTTTTGAAATAACTACAAGTTCACCATCAAATACAGTAAGTAATATAAATGTAGGTGGTGATCGTTGTTGGGTAGCACGTGTTAATGACTTTATTGAGGGTTATCCTAATAACAACTATTACAAAATATCTTTAAAAAAAACATTTTATAATGTTAAAAAAATAAAGTTAATTAGTTCTGAATTTCCTAATACTGAACGTGTTATAAAAAATTATCCAGATTCTAAAAAGAATAATACTTTATACTGGCAATTATCTGATGATGGAAATCAAATATATAGTATTGAAATAACTCCAGGTAACTACACAATATCAACTCTTAAAGAAGAAATTGAGACAAAAATGTCAAAAATAGAGAGACAAACATTGATATTTCTTAATAGTAATATACCTAATAAAAATTACTATTACAAATATAATATTATACCAGAAGTTTCTATTAAATCAGAAACTGATGTATTTAGTTTAAAAATATATGAAAATATCATTATACAAAAACCATTTACTGTCATTAATAGTATTGCTACTGATGGTTTTCAAAGAGTTCGTGTTTTTCATCCTAATCATAAATTGACTCCTAATGATATTATTATAATTGAAAATGCTTCTGGTACAGATAATGTACCTTCAGAAATATTAAATAATAGTCATATAATTGAAGTTGTTCTTGATAAAGATAATTATCAGATAAAATTACCACAATATAATACATTAGAAAGTGAAGTAACAAATGGCGGTAGTGCTGTTAGTATAAAATATCTTATTAAATTTCGTTTATTATTTGATAAAAGTAACACTATTGGTCGTATTTTGGGTTTTAATAAAGTAGGTGAAGCTAATTCTATATCCGCTTTTGATAAGGAAATTACTAATAACTCACCATATGAAAATTCTTTAATATTCCCTCAAAATAATATTATTAATCTAAGTGGTGACAATTATATTTTAATGTCTAGTCCTTTGTTTAAAGAAAGTTATTCATCAGGACCAATAGATGATGTTTTTGCCAAACTTTTATTAGCGAGTGATCCTGGAACAATTATGTATAATCAATTTGTTCAATTAGGTGAAGATTTTAATATACCAATCAATAGTTTATCTGAATTTGAAGTTAGTTTTTATGATCCAATGGGTGAACTTTTTTATTTTAATAACATTGAACATTCTTATACTTTAGAAATTTATGAGGATATATCACAAAATTAAAAATTATCTAGTCTTCATTATATGGACACTTATCAAATAGACCTCCTAAAAAGAACCATTGATAATCTTAATCAAAATGATCAACTTAAGGTTTTAGAAATTGCTAGTGATATTCAACAATCACCTAATTTAGCTATGTCTAAAGCTTTTGTATTTGGTGTATTATTACTATACACTAACTACAGATATCTAAAAGAATATAAACAATTTTCAAAAATTAAAGCTTTATTTGGAGCTTTACTAATTAATATTATTATTGGTGTTATTTTCAATATACTGCCTAAATCAATATCTATTAATATTATATATATTATAATCAAATATTGGTTCATTGTAATTCCTCTACTAATAGGTGTTCATTACTACCTTTTCTACTGGTTACCCAAGTTACCTAAAAATATCTAATCAGAATCTGAATCAGAATTAGAATCAGAATCAATAATATGATTATTATTAATCGGGGATAATACCAAATATACCCATCCTAAATTAGCCACTTGATATTTTATAACTAGTGGGTAGTTGTTTTTTAGATATAATTCGATATTAGAACATAGATTACCACATTTGGTAAACAGTGTTAAATTTTTTAAATCATATAGTCCTTGAACTATACAATCATTCTTTACATCAATATTTTTTGTAACAGATAAACCATCAGTATTATCAGTTAGAATAGTTTCTTGAGATGCAAATTCACCTCTGCAACTAAAAATCAATGTATTAGCATTATCTTTAGTATCTACAAACTTGATATCCATAAACTCTGCAATTGAACTGGCATCCCTAATTATCTTATGAAAACGATCTGATGGTATCGAAATCATATACTGAAATTGCGAATTAGGTAAATTTGTATCATGGTTACTTAGTTCTAATAGTTTTAATTTATAAGTTGTAACATATTTTTTCTCACCATTTTCAAGACGAATACCCAAATTATTAGTATCTGATTCTTCAATATATAGAGTTAAATTATCATCATTACTCATAGTTTTAATAAGCTTAAAAAAACTGTTCATATTAACACCTATAACATGGTTTTTTCCACACTTTGGATTTAGAAAATAAGAATCAAAACAACGAGCAGGTAAACGAAGTTTAATAAGAACTGATTGAGATGCATTCATAGCTGCAATTGTCATACCACCACTATTAGGGTTACCTGGTTCAATTCCAGTAAATTTAATATTAACATCTTTTAATACTTCTTTTAAAGCTTCAATTAATACTCTAAAGGACGCTGTTTGACATGTTCCCATCTCCATTAACAATCCCGTTTTATTGTTTGATGCTTTATCATCAGCCATTTTTACACAATTTATTATGTTACCTTATAAGCATTTAAACTTTAAATATTAAATTTTTTTTCCATTCTAATATATAATCATGACAAAGTTCACACTTGTCAATCCTAAGATAGATGGCTCGGTTCAAACTTCCTTTGATACATCATCACCTCTAAAAGCTGCTGATGAGGCTTACTCTGCCATCTCCAAATACTTTACCAATCGTCTCCAAGAATTCCGTTTCACACTACAATCTGGTGGTAAATTCCATCACTTTGTCGCTTCTGAAAAACTTGGAAAAGATAACAAAGTATCTTACACAATTAATGAATTCAAAGGCAAGGTTAATATAGATACTATGCAAAAAAGCATGGACCAATACCAAGAACAAAATGGTGGTAAGAAGAAATGGGACGAAGATGATTCAAGCTCAAGCTCATCTGATTCATCTCCCGCTTTCCGTCGTTACAATTACCCCATTTATAACTGGTGGTATGATCCTTTTGTTTACGTTGTTACCGATAAAGATGCATCTGATAAATTAAAAGCTATTTGGTTCCCCTCTCTACCTTTCATTCCCGGTAATTACATGATCCCAAACCCATACCTATGGTACTACCCTACTTGGTCCGTTTAATTTATTTTAAAAAATGCTTTAAATTTTTATATTTTATATGAAAATTTAAATTAAAATTATGTATTTGATATATAATTAAATATTTGATACACTAAATATTAGATACACTATTAAATATTTGATATATTATTAAATATTTGATACACCAATATTTTGAACATTATCAGGTTGTATTATTATGATATAATGTGATTGTTTATTATCTGTATCATTTAAATGTATTGCAGATGGTATGTCAAACTGTGATGATATAGGTATATTTTGTATAGGTCTACTAGCCAATATCTTGATTCGTTTATATCTATAATATATTGATATAACTATAAAGACTAATAATATAAAAACCATTACTGATAATGTTATTATCATTGGTTCCTTTTTAATAGAACTTGTTGTAAATAATTTTTTTATCAATTTATAATTAATGAAGTTAACTTCATTAATTATAAATTAGGTGAGTCTTTAGACGAGTTCAATTTATAATTTGTTGAGTTTACTCACCTAATTATAAAGGGGGCATATTTCCATAGGAAATGTGTTCAATTTAATGCTTTTTCTAATTTTGCAATATAGGCAATTTTTTGACCCCAATTAGTGTTTTCATATAACCAAACTGAAAATGCATGCCTAATTTCATTTTGATGTTTATCTAAAATACCACCATTATTTTCAATATATGGAACCATTACATTGTACCATAAATCATCTGTAATAGTATCTAATGTATTCATATTTGTATACTGTTGTAATTTGTAATCAGAAAGCATATTTTTTATATCAGAGCGTTTTTTATCTTCTTTTACTGCTAAACATATACTTTCATAGGTAACCTCATAATCTTCTTCACTATCTACACAATCATTCCAATCATTATTTCCCTGTAATAACTCTTCAGTTTCCATTTTTTTGAATTATAACTATGCAATATATACAAGGTTATAACTTTAAGTTAACTATAACTTTAATTAGATTAATCTTGATATGTAAATTTATAAATCATATTTTCAAATGACTTCCACATAAGTGGATTAACAAATGTTGCATCATTAACATAATCATAATATTCTTTTTCTATACACCGATTAATTAATTTTTTAAATAAACAATCCATATTATATTCAATAGTATTAGGTCGATGGTATACTACATACCCATCTTTATATTGTGTAACATATTTTGATTTATTTTCAAGTGCTGTAAGTGTTAAATGATAATCTTGTGTTTTTAATGTCTCGGGGACATAGTAATCTTTAATATCCATTCTATTATCTCTAATATATGATTATGTTTTAAGTAGCTTTTCCCTTTCTTTCCTTTTTAATAGTACGTTTTAAAGAAACTCGTTCAGTAATAGGTCTTTTATCCATAATCATTTGTGTCATTTCAAAAGCTTTTTCATTATCTTTCATAATTTCCCTAATAGCTTCCTGAATAACATCTTCTTTAAGAGAGCCTTTAGCTTGTGCAACATTACGTTTTAATAATCCATTATGAAGTGTTACAGTATCTTCATCACATTTTTCCATAAACTCTAAAATGTATTCTTCAAATTGTTTTTTTTCATTTCTAACATCCCGCATCTTTTCACTTAACTTTCTTAATTGATCATCTAATCCAACCCATGCAATAACAATTTCCTTAAACCTTTTCTCGTCAATCTCATTCTCTTCAGCCATAATATTATTATAATCAAAATAATATAATAATATTA
>Ga0209354_10000042_pt1 | contig 63542 bp, 83 predicted proteins | sample LauGreSpBDMM15DD_2_FD_187562 | JGI IMG/M metagenome (GOLD analysis project Ga0209354, IMG submission 187562) | Freshwater lake microbial communities from Lake Michigan, USA - Sp13.BD.MM15.DD (SPAdes) (version 2) | ecosystem: Environmental > Aquatic > Freshwater > Lake | place: Lake Michigan...
AGTTTCCAAAAATTGGTTAAATCGAGTTTCTGAAAAGTAAATGCCACTTTTTTGTACAACCCACATTTTTAGGGTTTACCCTTAGATTGTTGTTAGTTGGTACTCACTTCACAAAATCATGTGAGTTGGCACTCACTTCACCTTTTGGCAAACTATCACGGGAAACACTTTGCAACGATGCACCTAGAAAGCCATTTAAACCCGTTTTAAGCCGTTTTTTTGCTTAGTGCAAGGCTACTATGCTTGAACAATAAAAACGCATTGTAGGCCGTTTAAATTGATCTTGATGATGTGAGCACTTACTTCGCAAACACTTTCAAAAAAACCCTGATTTTTACGTCAGGGAATTTTTAGAAGGGCTTAGAGACTGTCAGCCAATAACCAAACGTCTGATTCAAAACAACATTGTGGCGCTATTTCACCGAATGGTATAAATGTTAAGCCCTTTTCGCCATTCCAAAAGGTATAACCTGAGTCGATAACCTCAGCATAAAAAATGTCACCATTCCCGCCCTCATACGCAATGATGCTGCCGATCTTCATGGTTTCACCTCTTCTTCAATTTGCAGCCATTCTTCAATTATTCCTGTGCCAGCGCATAAAGTGGATCGAATGCTATCAATTGCCATGCTTGCTGCATATTTTTGGAATTTATCGCCTTGAATGTATGCATCAAGTACAGTTAAAGCGCCAAAAACGCTGTTTATATCGTTGATACCCTCATAAACCATAAATTCATTGATGATTTTTGGGTGTCGTTTATCTTTGAGTTTTCTAATAGTCATTTTTTACGCCTTTTCATTCAAAATTTGCAAGATCGCTTTAATTTGCTCTGGTGTTACTGTCATCCATCTGGTTTGACCTAATTCATTTATTAATTTCAAATCAGCAGCAACATTATTTAATCGTTTAAATTCGTAATCGTAATAAGTCATTTCAGCAGTTCCAAAGTTCTTCGAGGGCATCATCCAGGCCAATGCCATCATTGAATGAGGCTTTAGCATACGCACCCCACCAATAACCCTCGACTAAGTTTGTGCGAGTATTTACCCAAATGTTAGGACCGCCAAAGGCAACCAAAACCCTAGCGCCTAAATATTCACGCTTACTGTTAACGATATATTCAATGTCTAAGGCGTCATGGAGATAATCAAAGGCTCCCATCTCTTCGCCATCGGAGTTAATCTCATCGCCAAAGCCGTTTGTGATTGTGTTTGCAATCTGTCGCACATGGTCAAGCAAACTGGTTTCTGTTTCTACTGTCATTGTGTACACCTATTTAAAAAGAAAAGAATTATTTTGTGAGGACATCAAACCATTCAAGCAAGCCTATGCAAAGCATAAGACCCAAAGCGATGGCTGTTAAATAGTCCAAGAATTCATTTTTCATGCTGTCACCTCATTTACTGGATTAATTCCTTTAAACCTTGCAACACGATCAAAAAGCCCTTCAAAGGCTTCGAGGATGGTTTGCCTGTTACCACTATCAGCAACCAAGAAAGCCTCGCCTAAGTGCCTTGCAAAAGATCCCTGAGTGCCTAACGCCATTGATCGAGCCATGTCGTTTAATTGTTGATCTGAATATTTCATTTTATGTACGCCTTTAAGTAGTTGATAAAAGAGAGAGTAAAAAATCTACCCTCTCACATATAGAGCGCGAAAGTTCCGTGCCAATAGGTAAAAAAGCCTTTAAAAACAACGCTAGTGGTTTACCCTATAAGTAGTTACCCTTAGAACCTGAGTATTCATTTGATTTTGTAGCCACAATTAGAAAAGAAAAGAAAGGGTCAACCCATTCCATTGGCATCCTTTCATGTAAGGGATAGTAAAGGGGAATACATAAGGAACATAAGGGGGAACGGATAACGTAAGCATTGATAGACCTATAAAAGAAAACGCTAGATAGAAACCTTTTGGACATTGACACAATCAATCCCTACACACCTATGAGACAAATACGAATGCGAATCATTCTCATTTGCGTTACTGTATGGATAAACAGTAGGGTTTACCCTTATAGGGTTTCTACGTAAGGGTAGGGTTTACCCCCCCCTTGAGTAAAAGTGAGGGGGTGCTGTGGCAGGGGACAATTACACACATCAATCTCACAATCAATCTATAGACCCCCTACCCCTCCCCCCACAAAGAAAGAGACATCCTCAAAAAATTTTTTGTTATAGTATGGTTTTGAATTTGTGGACACGTAATGAAGATAAAGATCTACACGAACACCTCTGAGAAGATAAAAGAGTTATCTGAAATAACGTCAGAGAATCAGCAGGGATATGCCAAGAGGCATGGTTATGAGTGGGGTAGCTACTACTTTGACTACTCTAGATTCAATGAGACAGTACTGGAGAGCCTAGAAGACTTAAAAGAGCAGTTGGCCCAGGTAGATGTTCTGATGACAGTAGGGGCTGATGTGATGTTTACCAACTGGAAGATTAAGGTTGAGGACATTCTGGTTGACAAGGACTGTGTGGTTATTGCGAGGGAGAGGACAGGGTGGTGGCCTGTTAATAATGATGTGATGCTTTATGTGAATCGTCCTGAGACATTTAGGGTGATAGACCAGATGATTGAGGACTATGATATTTGGAAGCAGTATGTCTGGAGGACTCAACAACATATCTGGAATATGAAGCAAGAGCTAGATTGGGCTGATAAGGCTATTCGGATTGTTGAGTCTGAGGTGATGAACCAAAGCATGAAGAGGTGGCAGATTGGGGAGTTTATTGTCCACTTCTATGGAATGCCACTAGAAGAGAAGATTAAGAATGCCTATGCAATGGCTGCTTTGTTTCCCGATGGGGTTCCTGTGTTTAAGATAAACAACGAAGGCCCATTACCGAATGTTGTTGAATAAGGAGTATATATGGCTGGTTTTCCAATGAGAAGAGCGTTAGAGAAGAAGATTGAAGAGCTTGGAGGGATAGAGTTCGTTACCGCACATATAAGTCAGGGAATGACCATTGGGAGGTTGGCTGAGTTCATAGAATGCTCCAGACCCATGCTTTCCTTCTGGATTAACCATACTGATGAGCGTAGAGATGCGGTACTCGCTGCACGTAAGCTAAAGGCTGAGAAACTGGCAGAAGAGGCTTTAGACATTGCTGACCAAGCAGATGAGACAAGCAATAGTGGAGTGAATAAAGCCAGACTTCAAGTCGATACTAGGAAGTGGATGGCCTCCAAGCTTGATCCTGAGAACTACGGAGATACCGCCAAAACCCAAGTCAATATCTCTTTAGGTGATCTACACCTCCAAGCCCTTAAGCACATGGGTAAGGCTGAAGTTGTAACATTGGAAAACAATGGCACATAACCCATTTATCCAGTTCATTACCCTATACAGGAGTGATCCTGTTCTGTTCGTTAAAGAAGTCCTAGGAGTAGAGCCTGATGATTGGCAGAAGGACTTTCTTAACGCTGTAGCTACTGGTGAGAGAAAGATCTCAATCAGGTCTGGTCACGGAGTGGGTAAGTCCACAACGGCATCATGGGCAATGCTGTGGTTCTTGTTGACCAGGTATCCCGTCAAAGTCGTGGTGACTGCCCCTACTTCTGCCCAACTGTATGACGCTTTGTTTGCCGAGCTAAAGAGGTGGGTCAAAGAACTACCCCAACCTATCCAAGACCTACTTGATGTCAAACAAGAGAGGATCGAACTCAAAGCTTCCGCTACAGAGGCGTTCATCTCTGCTCGAACCAGTAGGGCTGAACAGCCCGAAGCCCTACAAGGTGTTCATTCTGAGAATGTCATGTTGGTTGCGGATGAGGCTTCTGGTGTTCCAGAGGCAGTATTCGAGGCTGCTGCAGGTTCTATGTCTGGACACAATGCTCTAACTATCCTACTAGGCAACCCCGTCAGGTCTTCTGGCTTCTTCTTTGACACACATAATCGGCTCAAAGATGAGTGGTGGACAAAGAGAGTATCCTGTATTGACTCTACTCGGGTGAGTAAAGAGTACGTTGAGGACATGAAATCCCGCTATGGCGAGGAAAGTAATGCCTATCGGATCAGGGTTTTGGGTGAATTCCCAAGGAGCGATGATGACACGATTATTCCTATGGAGTTACTTGAGTCTGCTAAACACAGAGACACAAGAGCTTACGAAGACGCTCCGATCATTTGGGGACTTGACGTTGCTCGGTTCGGCTCTGACTCGTCAGTTCTGTGTAAGCGTCAATCCAATGTGGTTCATACACTAGAGCGTTGGAGAAACCTAGACCTGATGCAATTAACAGGTGCAGTAGTCGCTCAATACGAAGCTTGTGACCACAAGAGCCGCCCAACAGAGATTCTGGTTGACTCTATCGGCCTCGGAGCTGGTGTTGTTGACCGACTAAGGGAACTAAAACTACCCTGCCGTGGGATTAACGTGTCCGAAAGTCCTGCTATGGGTGGGACGTATTTGAACCTAAGAGCAGAACTATGGCATAAAACCAAGGCTTGGCTTGAGAAACGGGACTGCAAGATACCCAATAATGAGGATTTCATTGCTGAACTGGCAACAGTTAGGTACACATTTACATCTAACGGAAAAATAAAAATCGAATCTAAAGACGATATTCGCAGACGGGGCTTGAAATCTCCCGATATGGCTGACGCTTTTGTCTTGACATTTGCCTCAGATGCCGCCACCATCTCTTGGGGGTCTAACTTGTCTTGGGGAAAACCAATTAAAAGGTTAATCCGAGGCTTGGTCTGATTGCCGTTGCCATTTTGAGCCACCCTAAAAAAGTGGCTCTTTTTTTTATTAACACAATATGGTAGTATTACGCAACCTATATTGGAGATTCCTATGAAAATGGATGAAGCCGCCAACAAGATTGGCAAGGTAATGGGCGAATACAAGCGTGGCAAGCTCAAGTCTTCCTCTGGTCAGAAGGTTAAATCCCGTGACCAAGCTGTCGCTATCGCCATGAGTGAGGCTCGTGCCATGCCAAAGCGTGGTGGTAGAACTGCAACCAATCGGAGCAAAAAATGAAGCAAGGTTTATATGCCAATATCAATGCCAAACAAGAACGAATTAAAGCTGGCTCTAAAGAAAAGATGCGAAAGCCTGGCACTAAAGGTGCGCCTACTGCTAAAGACTTTAAGCAAGCGGCTAAGACTGCTAAAAAGAAATGATTAAGCGTGGTTCAGAAGAGTTCTCTGGCTACAACAAGCCAAAGAAAACTCCTAACCACCCAAAGAAAAGCCATGCTGTATTGGCTAAGTCTGGTGACGAAGTGAAGTTAATTCGCTTTGGTCAACAAGGTGTTTCTGGAAGTCCTGATGGATCTAAAAGAAACGAAGCATTTAAAGCCCGTCATGCTCAGAATATTGCCAAAGGCAAAATGAGTGCAGCATTCTGGGCAAACAAGGTTAAATGGTAACTATGAACTGCCCAACCGCAACCTATGACATCAAGTTCAACTTAAAGAATCGTAATTGGGCGATCAAGAATGTTGACTATGGTCCTGCCAACCCAGAAGAAGATAACGAAGAATACTGGCAGAACCTTGCTGATATGTGGTCAGTATCTATTGATGAAGTTCAAGAGATGCGTTGCGGTAACTGCGCTGCCTTTATCCAAACCCCCGAGATGCTTGACTGTATCCTAAAAGGTATAGATGAAGAGACTGATGGCTATGCCAAAGATGTCCAAGGTGCGGCTAATCTTGGCTACTGTGAACTGTTTGATTTCAAGTGTGCAGGTGAGCGCACCTGTTCAGCATGGCTATTGGGTGGCCCTATCACCAAGAAGATGACCAAGAATCAGCAGAATATGTTGATGATGGCTAAGACCGAATACGACATGGAAGATGAAGGAGAAGAATAATGGGTGATTTTTTTGCTGCTCTATTGGAATCTTTAAAAGGTGGTAATGTTGAAGTTGGCGCTGGAGGTGGAATGTCTGAAGCAGTTGCTAGTGGCGGCATGGCTCCACCCTCCACAATGGAAAAGTTAGGAAGTACTGTTGGTGTACTTGGTAATGAAGCTATTGCACCTACTATGCAAGCCTATAAAACCTTTACCAATCCAAATGCTACTGCTGGCGATATGTTGTCAGGCGCATATAAGTATGCTTTCAGCCCACAAGGGAAACAAGATGAGCAAATGATGGCTCCACAGCAATTTAGCATGAGTGGTGGTATGGGTGGTATGGCAAATAACTATGTTGGTGGCATTCCATCACTACTCCAAGGTTATGGCGGTGCATCACAAGGTATTCTTCCATACATTGCTGGACGTTAAGGATTTAAAATGAAACAAGATAACCCAATGTTGATGGCTGAAACCTTGCAAGGCGAGATGCAAGAAGATGAGGTAATGTCAGAAGAGCAACTTCAAGGCGTTATTTCTGCTGAAATTTATGATGCTATTTCTTTCATTGATGATGACATTGGTGGCAATCGTGCGATGGCTACTGAATACTATTACGGACAACCCTTTGGTGACGAAGAAGAAGGACGTTCACAAGTAGTATCAATGGACGTACGTGATACTGTACAAGGCATACTGCCTAGCTTGATGCGTATTTTCTTTGGCCCAGAGCGTGTGGTTGAGTTTGCCCCACAAGGACCAGAGGATGTACAGTCTGCTGAACAAGCGACAGACTATGTAGACTTTATTTTCAAGCGTGATAACCCAGGCTTTAAGATTTTGCACTCGGCATTCAAAGACGCTTTGGTACGCAAATGCGGTATTGTGAAGTACTGGTGGGATGAGTCTGTTGAAGTTAAAGCAGAGTCATTCTCTATGCTTGATGAGCAGACAATGATGTTCCTAACTCAAGACCCAGACATTGAGATTTCTGCGGTGCGTGAGTATCCGATTCCTGGCATGGCAGAACAGAATGCCGCCCAAGGAATTATGACTCCACCTCCCATGATGTATGACGTGGAGATCAAGCGCAGAATTAAATCAGGCAAAGTCAAGATTGAGGCCCTACCTCCTGAAGAGTTCCTAATTGACCGCAGAGCAAAGTCCATTGATGAGGCTACTTTTGTAGGCCACAGGGCTATGAAGACTGTTTCCGATCTAGTCGCAATGGGCTATGACTACGATGAGATGGTTGAGGTTGCTGGTAATGGTAATGACTTTGACAACAACGAAGAGTACCAAGCACGTAATCCATTTGCTGTTATCAGTACTTCAAATAATGGTGATCCATCTAGCAAGAGTGTTCTCTACATTGAAGGCTACTTAAAGGTAGACTTTGATGGCGATGGCATTGCTGAAATGCGTAGGATTTGCACAGTCGGTACTGGCAACAAAGTTATCCGCAATGAAATTGTTGATAGCCGTCAGTTTGCTGACTTCTGCCCAGATCCAGAACCCCATACCTTCTTTGGTATGTGTCCTGCTGATGTAGTAATGGACATTCAGCGCATCAAATCCAATGTCCAACGTGGTATTTTGGACTCTTTGGCTCAGTCTATCCACCCACGTACAGCAATCGTGGAAGGTCAGGCCAACATGGAAGACGTGTTGAATACAGAAGTTGGTGCTGTTATTCGGATGAGAGCGCCAGGTATGGTTCAACCGTTTACAACTCCATTTGTTGGTCAGGCAGCATTCCCAATGCTTGACTACTTGGATGACATTAAACAGACCCGTACAGGCATTTCTAAGGCCGCCTCTGGCCTAGATGCGGATGCGTTGCAAAGCACTACTAAGGCCGCAGTATCTGCGACTGTTAATGCCGCACATCAGCATATTGAGATGATTGCCCGTACCTTTGCTGAAACTGGTTTGCGTAAGTTATTTACTGGCATCTTGAAACTCGTTATTGAGAATCAAGATAAAGCCAGAATGATTCGTTTGCGTAATACATTCGTGCCAATTGACCCCCGTTCTTGGGATGCCAATATGGATGTGATTGTTAATGTAGGCGTCGGTGATGGCACTATTGAAGACAGAATTAATGTGTTGAGCCAAGTGGCTATGCGTCAAGAAATGCTGATTAAAGAAACTGGAGTTAATAATCCTGTTGTTTCTTTGCCACAGTATACAAATACCTTAACTAAGCTTTTACAGTTGGCAGGTATTAAGGATTCACAGAATTACTTTAACCAGTTGCCTGTTGACTTCCAACTGCCAGAGCCACCCCCACCAAAGCCTACTCCAGAGGAGATGTTGGCTCAAGTACAGGTTCAGTCTATCCAAGCTGATATTCAAAAGAAGGCAGCTGAATTGGATTTAGAGCGCCAAAAAATGATTATGTCTGATGATCGTGAAAGAGATCGTGTTGAACAAGATGGTATTTTGCGTAGATATGAGCTAGAATTGAAATATGGTGTACAAATTCAAAGTGCGGAGATTAATGCCGCAATGAATACAGACCGAGAATTAATCCGTCAACAAGCTGCAATGAGCCAGACGCAAGTCCCTCAACAGCCCCAACCAATGATGTAAATGGACGATCTAGAAATTAACCTCGCAAGAGGAGACAGAGCTAAGTTACTTCTTGAGGATGAACTCCTTAATGAAATGCTTAAACGAATAGAAGATGACTGTTATCGTGAGATTAGAAACTCCAAGTTAATGGAGAATCCAGTTAGAGAGCAAGCTTACTTGCTTCTGACAACAGTTGATATTCTGAGAGCAAAACTACGCTCTGTTATGGATACAGGCAAGATGGCAGAAGTTGCCCTTGTACGTAGACGGGGAAGACCCCCGAACAAATGATTGTTAAACTAAGAGGTAAATATGTCCGATAACGCAAACGCAGTCGGTTCGATTACAGTAAACCAAGCAGCGCAAAGCTTTGCTTCCATGCTAGACAGCCAAGAGGGTGTTGACACTGGTGCAGAGGCGCAACCAGAGGAGGAGCAATCCGAATCTGAGTCTGAGGAAGTGGAATCTGCGGAGACGCAAGATGAAACAGAGGAATCTTCCGAGGAAGTAGAAGGCGAAGAAGAGGAAGCTGAAGAAGAAGCTCCAAGGGATGAGAAGTTTGTTGTCAAAGTTGATGGCAAAGAAATCGAAGTCCCGAAGGATGAACTGATCCGAGGCTACCAACGTGAAGCTGACTACACACGGAAAACGCAGAAACTGGCAGAAGAGCGCAAATTAGTCGAGTCTGAGTTTCAGCAAGTACGTGGAGAGCGTGAACAATACTCTCAGATATTAGGACAATTACAGCAGAAATTGCAGGAGTTTGAGCCTCCAGAGCCTGATTGGAACCGATTGGAAGTTGAAGACCCAACTGAATATGCCCGTCAATGGACATCACATCAGCGTAGGCAACAACAGAAATATGCGGTTCAAGCAGAGCAACAAAGGCTTAACCAAGTGCAACAAGTTGAACAACAGAAGCATTTGCAACAAGTAATGGCGCAAGAAATTGCAAGTTTGAAAGAGAAAATTCCAGAGTGGAGTTCTCCAGAGACAGCCAAAACAGAAGGTAAAGCTTTATTGGAATATGGCCAGAATTTAGGGTTTTCTGAGCAAGAGTTGAGTACGATTACAGATTCACGGGCATTGCTTGCGCTTCACAAAGCGTGGAAGTATGACCAGATGATGAGTAAGCGTCCTGAGTTCCAAGCTAAGATTAAGAAGGCTCCTAAGATGGTCACTCCTGGTTCAGCAGGTAGCGTGAGTTCTAAGTCTAGTGATATAAATAACGCAAAAAAGCGTCTTGCACAAACTGGAAGCGTCAGAGATGCCGCATCCCTTTTCGAGAAATTTATTTAAGGAATTATCATGGCTGCTATTACAAACACGTACACCCGATTTGACGCTAAAGGCGTTCGGGAAGATCTTTCAAACGTCATTTATCAGATCTCTCCAGAAGAGACTCCATTCATGAGCAATGTTGGTCGTGAGAACGTCACCAACACTTTCTTTGAGTGGCAAACTGATGATTTGGCTGCTGCTATCACAACTAATGCTCAGATCGAGGGTGATGACATCACTTCTTTCACAGCAGCAACTGCTACAGTTCGTTTGGGTAACTACACTCAGATCAGCCGTAAAGACGTGATTATCTCTGGCACTTTAGAGTCAGTTGATAAGGCAGGTCGTCGCTCAGAATTGAGCTACCAAATGGCTAAAAAATCTGCGGAAATTAAGCGAGACATGGAGGCCACAATGTTGGCTAACCAAGCCGCTACTGCTGGTTCTACATCTGCCGCCCGTAAAACAGGTGCATTGCTGGCCTTCTTGAAGACCAATACTAACGAAGGTACTGGTGGTTCTGATCCTTCATACACTACCATTCCTGATGCGGCTCGTACAGATTCCACAGCAGGTAACTTGCGTTCATTCAGCGAGACATTGCTGAAGGATGTAATCCAGAAGGTTTGGACAGAAGGTGGTTCACCATCTATCGTTATGGCTGGTCCTGTTAACAAGCAGAACTTGTCTAAGATGGCTGGTATTGCTGGTCAGCGTTTCAATGTGACAGGTCCTAAGCCTTCTACAATTATTGGCGCTGCAGATATTTATGTCTCCGATTTCGGAAACGTGAGTATTGTTGCCAACAGGTTCCAACGTGATCGTGATGTTTTCGTGCTTGATCCTGAGTACGCAAGCGTTGCTTATCTGCGTCCTTTCCAGACAGTTGAACTGGCTAAGACAGGTGATGCCGAGAAGCGTATGCTCTTGTGCGAGTGGGGCTTGAAAATCAAGAACGAGAAGGCTCATGGAGCAGTCTACGACTTGAACACTACAATTCAGAGCTAATCTGAGTAACCAAGGGTGGGCTAATAACCCACCCTTTTTTTATGACTACAAAAATCTTTGACATAAACTCAGAAATGGGGACCAAAAAGCTTTGGCATTACGATGCTGACAAAGATGAGGCAACCATTCAGACAATCATTGATGCTACCGAAGTGGTAGAAGCAAACAAAGAACGATTTAATTCGTTTGATGAGAAGGCCAATTGGAAGGGTGATTTGCACCATGTTGCATCTATCCCAATGGCTTTGTATTATCAAATGAAAGCAGAAGGTAAGCTTGATGACCAAGCCTACATGAAGCGTTGGTTGAATGACCCTGATAATCGTGCATTTCGCACAAGACCTGGAGAAGTTTAATGGATAGTAAGACCATTGGGATATTAGTCCCAACACGGGACTTTGTTAATTCTGGATTTGCTTTTGATTTAGCTAAGCTAGTAGGATTTACTGTAGGTACAACAAATCACAAAGTAGTGATCTACACTAGTTCTGGAACTTTACTGTCAGCACAACGTCAGGATTTGGCTAGGGATGCGGTGGCAGCAGAATGTACGCATACCCTATGGCTAGATAGCGATATGCGCTTCCCAAAGGATTCTATTATCCGATTACTGGCACATGATACTGGTATTGTCTGTGGAAACTATGCCAAGCGTAGATTCCCAACTGAACCGATTGCGGTGAAAAAAAATACCCCAGACATGGATGCAACTTTTATCAATCGGGTATATACTGAGGACGATTCAACAGGACTTGTTGAAGTAGACTACTGCGGAATGGGCGTAATGCTTGTTAAATCCGAAGTCTACAAATCTATGGAATATCCTTGGTTCGCTATCCCTTGGGTTCCCGCTGCGGAAGACTATATTGGTGAAGATGTATGGTTTTGCCGTAGAGCCGCCCAAAATGGGCATAAAACTTATATTGACCAAGATCTCTCAAAACAGATCTTTCATATTGGTACATTTGAGTACAAACATGAGCATACACTAGCGTGTAGGGATGTAGAAAATGGCACTTGATACCTTTAGCGGTTTAAAGACAACGATAGCGGATTATCTTAACCGGGATGATCTGACTTCTGCTATTCCAGGCTTTATTACATTGGCTGAAGCAAAGTTCAATCGTAAGTTGCGTGTAAGACAGATGGTTAAAAGGGCTACGGCTACTTTGGATACTCAGTATTTTGCCTTCCCATCTGACTTCTTACAGGCCAAAGAATTCCAACTGAATACAAATCCAATTACTTACCTACAGTATGTAACGCAGAATCAAGGTGATTACGGGTCTGCAACTAATTATGTTGCTAATGGTAAGCCTCTGTTTTATACAATTATTGGTACTCAGATACAAGTCATTCCAACTCCTGATACTGGTTATACGGGTGAACTTACATATTATGGTAAGATTCCTGCGCTGAGTGATTCAAACACAAGCAACTGGCTTTTGGCCTATGCCCCAGACTTGTACTTATATGGTTCTTTAGTAGAAGCAACACCATATTTAAAAGATGATGAGCGTCTAGCCGTTTGGAGTACGTTATATACAAACTCCTTGGGCGACATTGAAATAGCAGATCAAAGGGCGTCTGTTGCTTCAACTCCGATTGTTCGTGCCCGATCTTTGGGGTGATATATGGCAGGTTCTTTTACAGATTATCTTGAAGACAAGATTCTAAAGCACGTATTCACTAATACTGCTTATACATCTCCTACAACTGTTTATGTTGGACTGTTTACTGTTGCACCTACTGATGTGGGTGGTGGTACAGAGGTATCTGGTAGCGGATACGCACGTAAGTCTGCCGCCTTTACAGTAAGTGGTACAGGCACTTTAGCAACTAATAGTTCAGCAATTGACTTTGATGCGGCTACTGGTACTTGGGGAACAATTGTTGCCATTGCTATATTTGACGCACTTACAACAGGCAATATGCTTGCTTTTGCTGACCTAACGACAAGTAAGTCTATTGCAAGTGGTGATGTGTTACGCATCCCTGCTGGCGATCTTGACATCACATTGAGTTAATCATGGCATTAGTTCTTGCTGATCGTGTCAAAGAGACCACGACTACGACAGGAACGGGTACTCTTACCCTTGCTGGCGCAGCTACTGGTTTTCAATCATTTTCAGTAGTTGGAAATGGCAATACTACATACTATGCCATATCTTCTGCTAGTGGATCTGAGTGGGAAGTTGGAATTGGCACATACACATCGTCTGGTACAACATTAGCTAGAACAACAATTCTTGGATCGTCAAATAGTGGATCTGCTGTAAATCTTTCAGCAGGAACTAAAGATGTGTTTGTAACATATCCATCAGTAGTAAGTTCTGCTAGTCCTGTAATGATGCAAAGTGATACTGTTACCGAAAATATGACAGTTTATGCTGGAACAAATGGTTTTTCTGTTGGTCCTGTTACTCTTGTTTCGGGTAAATCTGTAACAGTAACATCTGGTCAAAGGTGGGTAGTTATATGAGCACTATTTCAGCAGGAACAACTACAACTACGGCGCTGGTCAGCACTGCTGACACTACAGGCAATTTGGTACTTACACCCACATCTGGGTTGGTGACTGTTAACGCTACTGGCGCTTTGACTTTGCCTGCTGGGACAACGGCTCAACGACCCAGCTCCCCTACAGCTGGGATGACTCGTTGGAACACAACCAACACAAACCTTGAAGTCTACGACGGGACTATCTGGGAGGCTGTTACAGTAACTCCGGCTGATGCGTATTCCGTTTATTTGAATGGGTGGGGTGGCGGCGGTGGTGGTTTTGTCACTAATGGTGGCGGCGGTGGCGGTGCAGCGTATGGTGTTGCTTTACTTACCATTTCAACTGCTTACGCGGTAGTGGTGGGTGGAGGCGGGGCGTATAGAGCCAATGGCTCTAATGGAGGAACAACTGTTGCCGGTGGTGGAGGTCTTGCTGGGTCTGTTGGAGCTGGCGGTCAAGGCGGTGGTTATTCAGGAATTTTTTTGACATCTGCTACGCAAGCTAACGCATTGTTAATTGCCGGGGGAGGTTCTGGTTCTGGTTTTGGCGCTGCTGGCGGTGCTGGTGGCGGGACTACTGGAGTTGATGGTAGTGGATCAAACTTTGGAACTGGTGGATCACAAAGCGCAGGCGGTCTTGGTGGGAATTCTCAAGGGGGAGTTACTAATGGATCGGCACTGCAAGGTGGCACTCCAAGCACTTTTGGTGATGGCGGCGGTGGCGGTGGCGGTGGCGGTGGCTATTGGGGTGGAGGCGCAGGTTTTAACGGAGATAGTCCTGCGGGGAACTCTGGTGGCGGTGGTGGTTCTGGGTACTTCAAGTCTGGCACAGTAACAAGTGCGGCGTTAACTGCTGGCAGCGGATCAACACCGGGGGACTCAAGTAATGCTTTGCGTGGCTCTTATGGTAATGGTGGTTCTGGTACAGGTAATGGTACTCAGGGCGTTTTTATTATTAGCTATTTGGGCGCACAACGAGGTACTGGTGGTACTGTAACTTCTTCTGGTGGTTACACATACCACACGTTCACAACCGCTGGCACATATACTGCGTAAGGACATAAAATGGCTTGGTACGCAAAAGTAGAAAATAACATCGTTACTGATGTGTTGTATTTGGTAGATACCAAAGATAGTGATTGGTTGTATCGAGAATATGGCGGTACATGGTTGAAATGTACGGAAGATGGCTCAATACGCCAATGCTTCCCAGGTGTTGGTTATGTCTATGACAGCCAAACTGATGCGTTCATTCCACCAAAACCATTTGCATCTTGGTTGTATAACCAAACGACTAATCAATGGTATGCACCCGTTACATATCCAACTGATGGCAAGCGTTATTTGTGGGATGAAGCCACAGTATCTTGGGTTTTGGTTCAATAAAGATTGAGGCAGACATGGCACATTTTGCAGAAATTGGATTAAACAACACGGTGTTGCGCGTTATTGTTGTAAGCAATGACGATTGCAAAGATCAGCATGGCGCTGAGTCAGAAACAATTGGCGCTAAGTTTTGCCACGATTTGTTAGGCGGTGTGTGGTTACAAACCAGCTATAACGGTAATATGCGCAAGAATTACGCTGGGATTGGTTATACATACGATTCAACTCGTGATGCGTTTATTGCACCCAAGCCGTTTGCTTCATGGACTTTAGACGAAACTACTTGCCAGTGGAATGCACCTGTTGCATATCCAATTGATGATAAGAAATACACTTGGGATGAGGCTACAACTTCTTGGGTTGAAGTAACCTCATAAGGAAAAATAATGGCATCAACGATTAACGCCGATAGTGGATCAGTATCAGGAAGTGCTGGTTTAAAGACAGTCGCTGATTCGTCTGGCGTTCTTGCGCTTCAAACAAATGGTACAACTGCGGTCACGATTGGCACAGATCAGAATGTTGTATTTAATTCTACGGGTTCATTAACTCTCCCAGTTGGCACTACAGCCCAACGCCCAACTCCTGCAAATGGGATGACCCGCATAAATACTTCTCTTGGGGTTCTTGAGGTGTATTCAACTGTTAATAGTTCTTGGAATACTATTTCTACCTTTGTAAATGTCGCATCTTCAATTGAACTTTTGATTGTTGCTGGCGGTGGCGGTGGTGGTAGTTTGGTAAATGGTGGCCGAGGCGGGGGTGGCGGTGCTGGTGGTTTGCTTTACTACGGCGCTGAAACACCAAAAACTCCTAATGGCGCTGCTGTAGCTGTTACGGCTGGTGTTTCCTATACCATCACTATAGGCGCAGGAGGGATTGCATCTACTACTGGAACTATTGGTGATGGTGTTAACTCCGCAATGACGATAGGTGCAACTACATATACCGCAGTTGGCGGTGGTGGTGGTGCTTATTCTGACGGGCAAACAGGGCACACTGGTGGCTCTGGAGGTGGTGGCTGGTACAACGGTCTTGTTGCCAGTAGTGGTACAGCCGGACAAGGAACTGCTGGTGGTGGCGGTACTTATGATGCTAATTATGGCGGTGGTGGTGGTGGCGGTGCAGGTGTAGCTGGCGGTAATGGTACGTCCTCTAGAGGAGGAAGTGGTGGTAATGGACTTGCTTATGTAATTAGCGGATCTTCAACCACATATGCAGGCGGCGGCTCTGGAGATTTGTGGGCTGGTACTGGCGTTACAAATGGAGGTGTACCGGGCACAGGCGGTGGCGGTACAGGTCAAAATATTTCGGGTGGTACAAACGGTGCAGCAAACACAGGTGGTGGTGGCGGAGCCGGATCGGGCCTTGGTGGTTCTGGAGTGGTTATTCTTCGTTATCCAGATACCTTTGCGGCGGCAACATCTACAACGGGTAGCCCAACCATTACTGTTGCTGGTGGTTACAGAGTTTATAGATTCACCGCCTCTGGTTCAATCACTTTCTAAAATAGCATGACTTCAACAGTTAATTCTGACAACGGAGCAGTTTCAGGTGTTCCAGGTGTAAAGAAGGATGGGGATTCGTCTGGCGTTCTTGCGCTTCAAACAAATGGCTCTTCAGCAATAACTGTAAGTACATCTCAAAATGCCACATTGAATTCCACTGGTGCAGTAACTCTTCCTATTGGTACAACGGCACAGCGGCCAGCAACCCCTGCTAATGGAATGACGCGCATTAACACGACTACAAATACTTTTGAGGTTTATTCAACAATCAACAGTAGTTGGAATACAGTTAGTACATTCACAAATGCCACTCCAACGGTGGAATATTTAGTTGTTGCTGGTGGCGGTGGAGGCTGTCAAGGGCGAAGTAGCGGTCAAGGCGGTGGCGGTGGTGGCGCTGGTGGGTATAGAACCGCATCTGGATTTGCTGTAACGGCTGGTTCGTCCATTACAGTTACTGTTGGCGCTGGAGGTACGGGGGGTGTTTATCCAAGCACCAATCCAACAAGCGGGTCAGATTCAGTTTTTTCATCTATCACGTCAACTGGCGGCGGTTCTGGTGGAGGCGCTTTTGCTTCCCCCCCTGTTGCTAATGGTGGCTCTGGCGGCGGTGCGGGTCAATATGGTGCGGCTGGTACGGGTATTTCTGGGCAAGGGAATAACGGTGGTACTGCGCCTGACGACGGTGCTGGCGGTGGTGGTGGAGCCGGGGCAGTTGGTGCAAATGGTGTAGGTCGTGTCGGTGGTAATGGTGGCGTAGGATCAGCTTCATCAATTACAGGAACTTCTGTTTTCCGTGCTGGTGGCGGAGGTGGTGGTGGAAATACTTCAGCGGCTGGCGGTAATGGTGGCGGCGGTATTGGTGGAGATTACGATGACAATATAGCGGCTACTGCTGGCACGGCGAATATGGGTGGCGGTGGTGGTGGTGGCGTTTATTTATTTTCACCATCCAGAGAAGGTAAAGCTGGCGGTTCTGGTATCGTCATAATTCGCTATGCAGATACGTACGGCGCGGCTACATCCACTACCGGATCTCCAACCATTACCGTTGCTGGGGGTTATCGCGTGTATACATGGACATCTTCTGGCACAATTACTTTTTAAAATATCATGCAAAATCAAACAATACTTACTGATGAACAACTAGAACAACTAGTTGAAAAAGTCACAGAAAAAGTAATAGAAAATGTTTATATTTCTATTGGGAAAAGTATTGTTAAAAAGTTTTTCTGGATAGTAGGTTTAGGAACAGTTGCTCTTTTTGCATGGTTATCAGGTAATGGACACTTGAAATAATGTTTGGAATAAGTGCTTTTTCGCAGTCTCCCTTCTCTACGCTTGGTGGCGGTGGAGTATTTGAGGTTTCCGCAGAAGTAATTAGCACATCATCTATTACAACAAATGCAATAGCAATTAAGGCTGTAAGTGCAGCTCCTGCTAGTGAATCTTCAATTACATCTTCTGCACTAGTTATTAAATCTGTTCAAGCAGAAATTCAGTCATCTAGTAGCATTCAAGCATCTGTAGCAACAGTTATAACTTGTTCAGCAAATGTATCTTCAGTTTCATTAGTTGATTGCGTTGTTAATTTACAAACAAATACTAGTGCTTTTATAATTGGAAGCACTATTGTTGCTGTTTCTGCAAGATATAAATGGGAAGATGCAAGTTTAATTTCAGAAACTTGGTCAACAATTTCAGATCAATCAGAGATTTGGACTGATGCAACAGATCAATCCGAGTCTTGGACAGTAACTACGCAATGAGGTAAATATGGCTGATACAACAACCACAAATCTAGGTCTTACAAAACCAGAAGTTGGCGCTTCTAGCGATTCATGGGGTACTAAGATAAACACAGACTTTGATCTAGTTGATGCTTTGTTTGACTCTGGTCCTGTACTAAAGCTTGCTAAAGGTGGAACAGGCGCTGCTACTGCGGCTAATGCCCGTACAAACTTAGTAGTGCCTGGTACTGGTACAGACAATGTATATACTGGTAAGCAGACATTTACTGGGTCTACAACTGCTGTAGGTACAAAGTTTGTCAATGCGTTAGAAAAGGTAACTGTTTCTGCTACTGCGGCAACAGGCACTATTGCTTACTACGCAACAACTCAGTCTGTTTTGTATTACACAAGCAATGCTTCTGCTAACTGGACAATAAATATCACAGGTGCAAGCACTCCAGTAACGCTTGATACATTGATGGCAACAGGAGAGTCTATTTCTGTTGTGCATTTGGTTACAAATGGCTCTACTGCTTATTACAACAACGTAATACAGATTGATGGTACAGCTACAGGTGTAACTGTTAAGTGGCTTGGTGGTGTGGCTCCAACTGCTGGTACTGCAAGTGCAATTGACGCATACACATATACAGTAATTAAAACTGGTTCTGCGGCATTTACTGTATTGGTTTCTAAAGCAATTTTTGCTTAAGGTAAATATGCCACTCCTAACAACGATTGCATCATCCTCTACAAGAGCATTTGGTAGCGGCTTGAATAATGGCTATGGTAGTGCTTTATTCACTACTGCTGGTACTTTTTCATGGACTGCTCCTGCAAACGTAACAAGTGTTTGCGTTCTTTGCATTGGTACTGGCGGTAATGGTGCGGGTAATGGTGGAGGCGGTGGCGGTGGTGCATTAGCTTATAAAAATAATATTACTGTTGTGCCAGGCAATTCTTACACAGTAACAGTTGGATCAGGATCAGTATTTCAAGGCGTAACTGCTGGCGATGGGGCTGCTGGTGGTGTAAATGGTGGCGCAGGTGGTACTGCTACAGGCGGTGATGTAAATTATTCTGGTGGTGCTGGTGGTGCAGACCGAGGCTCTGGTGGAGGCGGTGCTGCGGGGTATGGAGGAAATGGCTCTGCTGGCTCTGCTGGCGGCCCTGTTGGTGGTAATCTTGCAGGAGGTGGCGGTGGAGGCGTTGGAATATTAGGTGGCTCTGGGTCTGGCGCTACAGGTGGTGGTGTTGGTGATTCACAAACGGGTGGTACTGCTTCTGTTGGAACAGGAGTATCTGGTGGAGCTAATGGATCTACAAATACTAGGGTTGGAACAAGCAGCTTTGGAGGTAATGGTGGTGCTTATGGTGGTGGCGCTGGCGGTGCTACTAATTCAACAGGTGGCGCTGGCGGTGGTGCGGCTTCCATTGGTGCTGTAAGAATTATTTGGGGTTATGGTCGAGCTTTCCCATCAACACTAACTGGCGATATAAATGGCTAATTTAAGGCAACAGTTAGATACACCTCCAGCTCCGAAGCTTGCTTCATCTGGAGAGTTGTATTCTTCTGCCTTACAGAATCAGAACAATGGCATTCTGAATATATTTTTTATTAAGCTAATTAACTCTTTAAATTCGGTACTTGGTATTCGTGGTGGGCGGTTTATGAATAACCCTTATGGGGCTTTTCAAGATTCAACTGACCAAGTAGCAGCAGACACAACTACAGCCTATCCCGTCACATTCAATACTACAGACTTTTCTAATGGTGTCTCTATAGCTAGTGGCTCAAGAATTACTGTAGCTAATGATGGTATCTGGAACTTACAGTTTTCCATTCAACTAAAAAACACAACCAATAGTGGTCAAGATGTGGATATTTGGTTTCGCAAGAATGGCACAAATATTGACAATTCAAACAGCAGATTTCACCCGCCAGCAAGAAAAGGCTCTGGTGATCCAAGCCATATTATTGCTGCATTGAATTTTTTTGTTGAGATGGCTGCTAATGATTACGTTGAGATTGTGTGGAGAACTGAAAATACTGGTGTAAGTATTGAGCATTTTGGGACAAGCACAAGTCCAACAAGACCAGCAGTTCCTTCAGCAATTGTTACAATAAGTTTTGTATCTAACATATCTGTATAAAGATTTATATCATGGCCTACATTCCTCTCCAGATTCCACCAGGCGTATATAAGAATGGTACAGATTACCAATCTAAAGGACGTTGGAACTTTTCAAACCTTGTTCGTTGGTTTGAGGGAACAATTCGTCCTATTGGTGGATGGCGTAAGCGTACAGAAACACAATTAACTGGTTCAGCCCGTGGCTTAATTAATTGGCGTGATAACAATAACAATAGACGTATCGCAATTGGTACACATTCAAAATTGTATGCTTTAAGTGAATCTAATACTTTGACAGACATTACACCATCCAGTTTGGTTGTTGGTGATGCAAATGCTGTGTCAAAGATTGGCTATGGTTACAGTACATACGGGAGCTATGCTTATGGTGTACCTAGACCTGATATTGGTGCTATTTCTCCTGCTACAACATGGAGTTTAGACACATGGGGTGAATATTTGGTTGGTTGCTCAACAAAAGATGGAAGACTTGTTGAGTGGCAATTAAACGTAGCAAATGATGCCGTTGCCATTACAAATGCTCCTACCAGTTGCACAGGACTGATAACTACTCAAGAACGATTCTTATTTGCCTTGGGTGCTTCTGGTAATCCTCGTAAAATTGCTTGGTCTGACCAAGAAAACAATACTGTTTGGACTGCTCAAGCTACCAATCAAGCGGGTGACTTTGAGCTAACCACTATTGGTTCTTTGCAATGCGCTAAACGCATTCGTGGAGCTACCATACTGTTTACTGATGTTGATGTCCATACGGCTACTTATATTGGACCACCATACGTTTACAGTTTTGAGCGTATTGCATCATCTTGTGGTGTTATTTCCAAACAAGCAGTAGCAGCTACTGACAGTTCATGTATTTGGATGTCTCAATCAGGCTTCTGGATATTTGATGGTTTTGTAAAGCCACTTCAGTCTGACGTTGGCGACTATGTATTTACTAATTTAAATACTACCCAAGCATCTAAGATTTATGCAGTTCATATATCTGCTTATGGTGAGATTTGGTGGTTCTATCCTAGTGCTGGTAGCAATGAAGTTGATTCCTATGTAAGCTATAACTACAGGGAAAATCATTGGGCGGTTGGCACTTTGGCTCGTACTTGCGGTACAGATCGGGGTATCTTCAGCAATCCTATTATGGTTTCTGCTGATGGCTATATTTATGAGCATGAAGTAGGTAATGCTTATGATTCTCAGACCATATTTGCTGAGTCTGGACCAGTTGAATTGGGTGCGGGTGATCGTGTTTTAAGCCTTAATGGACTTGTTCCTGATGAAAAGACATTGGGCGATGTGAAGGCTAGATTTAGTACTAAGTTTTACCCAACTGGTACAAAATTCGACTATGGCCCATATACTATGGCTAATCCAACGTCTTTTCGGATTACTGGTAGACAGATAGCTGTAAAGATTGAAGGTAATACATTATCTGATTGGCGACTTGGAACTATCAGATTTGATGGTAAGTCGGGTGGTTTAAGATAATGGAACACGATACTGAAGATTGGCGTGGATTAAGAAACGCTAAACTGCTAGAATGGTTTGGTGGCAACCAGAGTGCCGTAGACTTTTTGGTCGCTTTGTCAGGAATAGCCGAGTTATGGGATGACTTGGTAGACAAAGATAAAGAGCCTACAAGAAAAGACATAGATATTGTCTTTTGGAACGCTTTGGTGACGCTACCTACAAATGAGTTCTTCAATGCTAATAAGGCATTTTTAATACCGTTAGTGATCCAGAGTATAAATGCTTGGCAAGACTCTGTAGAACTTGAAAATGGTAATACAAATGACAGGGCCTATGCGCTCACATTGCGTATTATTTCATTACAAATCGCACCAATGATAGTCTTATTGCTTAGAGGACAAGAAGCAATGAGAGATGTTAGTACGGATATGTGGCGATATTTTACGTCACATGATGATGCAATTAAATGGATACAAGGGGAATAATATGTCTCTAGGTGGTGGAAGCTCAAGTCAACAACAGTTGGATCCCCAACTACGGGATGCTTTTTTAACTAATCTACAAGGCGCACAAAGCGTTTCTGGTGGATTAAAAGCTCGTCAATTTGAAGGCTTTACAGCAGATCAACTTGATTCATTTAGAGCTGGACGTATCTTTGCAGATCCAAATAGTCCACAAATGAAGCAACTTGGTGAAGCTAATAGGATTGCTACTGATGTTAGTAACTACATACCAGAACAAGTATCATCCCGTGATGCAAGAACATACTTAGCTAATGCTTCTCAACTTGGTAGAGGAGATATTAGAAATGTTACTAATCAAGGTGTTACTGGTCAACAAGTTACAACAGAAGCTTTAGGTCAAATTGCACCACAAGCTAGAGCAAACATTCGAGATGTAAATGCTGGTTCATTTTTAAACCAGAATATCCAAGCGTATATGAATCCATATACACAAGCAGTTACTCAACAAAGTTTGTCTGATTTAGAGCGTTCACGTCAACTTGAACAACAAAGAACTGCTGCTCAAGCTACTGCGTCTAAAGCTTTTGGTGGATCTCGTCAGGGTGTTGCAGAGGCTGAAACCAATCGTGCCTATGGTGAGAATGCAGCTCGTTTGCTTGCTCAACAAAATGCCGCTGGTTATGAGGCTGCACAAAGAGCTTCTGAGGCTGATTTGGCTCGTTCTATGCAAGCACAACAACTTAATCAAGCTCAAGACTTGGCTACAACTCAGCAGTCTTTGCAGTTGGCAGGTCAGTTCGGTTTGGCTAATCAAGACGCAGCATTACGTGCCGCACTTGCTAATCAAGGTATTGATTTGTCTGTTGGTCAGCTCAATACACAAAATGCACAGCAAGTTGCATTGGCTAATCAAGCGGCTCAAAATCAGATGGGGCAGTTTAATGCTGCTAATTACTTACAAGCTGCATTAGCAAATCAAGGTGCGGGATTACAAGCTAATCAACAGCGTTTGGGTGCTTCAGGACAAGTTGCAAATATTGCAGGTCAAGGCCAACAAATGGGATTTGCAGGTGTCAATCAACTTGCTCAACAAGGTGCATTGCAACAAGGATTCTCACAACAACAGTTGGATGCCATCCGCAATCTCCCATTGGAACAACAACAGATTATCAATCAAGCATTGGGTATCAATGTTGGTGGTGGATCTGGTGCTCAGTCAACATCTACTTCACGCCAAGGTTTGCTTGGTTTGCTTGGAATTGGTTAAGGAGTAAATTATGCCTTTTGATATTGGATTATTATCTGAAGCCGCATTAACAGGCTTGTCTGATGCTGAAAAAACAGCTATGCAAAAGCAAGCTACTCAGCAGTTTCTAATTGGTAGTTTGTTAAGCGGAGATCCTGGTGTTGGCTTCAAGTCAGCATCTGATATTCCGTCTACTGCAATCACAATGCAAGATATGTTGCGTAAGAGCCAACAAGCTCAAGCAGATCAAGCGGCTTTAGAAGGCTTCCGAGCCAAGTACACGCCTACTAGATTCCAAGAAGCAAACCCTGAGTACATGGGTCCTGTTATGCCCGAACAATTGGCACAACAAGAGCAAATTAAAGGTGCTAGAGCGCAAGGCTTACCATTTAATATACAAAATGCTTTGCAAGATATTCTTGCATTGCCTAGTGCTTCACAAAGCTCAATGCTTGGAACAGTTACTGCTTTGCAACCAAAGATGCAACCAAGTGGCATATTGTTAAATCCTAATATGCAAGCAATTGGTGGAATTCCAACTTTTGATGCTAAATCTGGTTTAGTTTCAAGACCTGTCGTACAAGGTGGAAATGTAGATTTTAATGTTTCTGCTGCACCAGGATATGGAAAAGCTGTTGAGCAAAATATAACGTACACTCCGCTGCCTGGTGAAAAGCCTCTTTATGATAGAGCAGGTAATTTAGTTGGTGTGCAAAACCTGAATGGTTCAATTCAATCATTGCAAGAACGTGAAACTGCTAAAGCAATTGCTGGTACTTTTGGTCAAGTTGAGCAAGTGGTTAATCAAGTTACACAACAAAAACAACCAAAATCACGTGCAGAATTGCTAGGTTATACAAAACCTGCTGGTGCTACAGTTGGTGGCGCAGGTGCTACTACAGGCGCAGGTGGTGGATTTGTTTCTGAGCTTTCTCCTGCACAACAAGCAGTCAATCTTGCGACATCAAAAAATTATAGCAAATTTACAGAAATTGCTCTTGATGCGGCATTGACAGTTGGAGATCGTAAGACTTCTGCTGAATATTTGTATAACGCTGCTGAACAACTTGACCCAAATAAACTTACAGAGTTTTTTGCTACAGGCGCATCTTATATGCGGGCTATACCTGGTGTTGGCGATAAATTTGATTCATTTGTAGGCAATGTTAACTTGCTAAACAAAACACGATCTGAAGGTGTTTTGAAAGGCTTAGGAAACATTAAAGGCAATGCTAATGCGTTTGAAGGTGGCATTGTTGATAAGGCCACAACTGGCGTAACTGATCCTAAGTTTGTTACCAAGTATGTGTCTGCTTTGGAGATTGCTGCAGCAGATAAAGATGATGCTCGTCAGAGATTCATTGATGCTTATACTGGTGATCCAAAGTCTATATATACGGCATGGGCTAACTCACCAGACAATCCTCGTTTGTACAACCATCCAAAGGTTAATCAGTTCCTTAATGAGCAAATTGCCACAAATCCATCTGCACCCGTTTTGCCTTCTGGATTTCAACTTGTTCAAAGTAAATCTGGTAAGTATGGAATTAAAAAGCCAGATGGTACAGTAATGCCAGTAGGCCAATAACATGGCAACTAAAGACGAAATCTTTGCTTTTGCTGCTGAAGAAGCAGAACGCCAGGGTGTTCCTCTTTCTTTGGTACAAGGTGTTGTTCAAGCTGAATCTGGCGGTGCTTTCAACGCTATAGGGCCACAAACAAGATTCAATGATCGTGCCTATGGACCTATGCAGTTGATGGGTGCTACTGCTAAAGATCTAGGTGTTAATCGCATGGATTGGAGAGATAACATCCGTGGTGGTGTTAAATATCTAGGCCAATTAACAGAACGATTCCAAGATCCTACTTTGGTAGCGGCTGCTTATAACGCTGGCCCAGGTAATGTTGAGAAGTATGGTGGTGTTCCTCCATTTAAGGAAACACAAAACTACGTTAAGAAGGTGGTAGGTATGGCTCAAAAAGATGATGAACAATGGTCACCAGTTACTGGTATCACTCAACAGAAAGCACCAACTGATGAATGGACTCCAGTAGCGGGTATTGGTGTTCCTTTGGCTCAGCAACAACCACCTAAATCTGGTGGAAGCCAGTTTATGCAAGATGTTTCAGCAAGCTTTAACCCATTAGATGTATTGCGTGGTAAGACTACTGGTGGACAATTAATATTTGGTGCTGCCGACTTGATGGCTCAAGGAATTAAAGGTGGTTTAAGTAAGCTTGGCTTGTCAGATGAATACCTTGGCATTGATCGCACCAAACAACAACCAGTTGCCGCACCAACTCCATCTGTAAGTGACATTTTAAAAGGCACGTATAAAGTTGCCACAGAGCGTCCAGGATTGCTTGTTGGTGGCATGGCTACTGGCTTGCTTGATCCTACTAATTTATTGTTGCCAGGGGCTATGCAGAAATCTATTGTTTCTGCAACACCTACTGCATTGATGCAAGCGGCTCCTAGAACTGTTGCATTGGCTCAGAATGTTGCTACTGGTGGCACTACTGCCGCATTAACATCTGCTGCAGCGCAACAAGCCAATACTGGAACTATCAATCCTGCTCAAGTTATTAATGAGGCGGCTGTAGGTGGTATTTTGACTGTTCCTACGGCTACTGTTAGTGCATTGACTACGCCTAAAGCGCCAGCTCAATTAACTCAGGCTCAATTGGTTGCTGAACGTGCTATTGCTCAAGGCGCTACTTTGCCACCTACTCAAGTTAATCCATCAATGCTAAACAAATTGCTTGAAGGGTTCTCTGGCAAACAACAAACTGGTCAAGTTGCGTCTATTAAGAATCAAGAATTAGGCAATGTACAAACTCGTAAATTTTTAAATCTTGCACCTGATACGCCAGTTGACTTAAATGCTCTACAAAATTTTAGGGCTGAAAAAGGTTTAGCATATGAAGCTTTAAAAGCTAACCCAACATACTATGCAGATAGACCATTTATTACTGATATAAATAAAAAAACTACTGAATTACAAAAATTAGCTAATACAACCGATGTCACAGCAGAACTCAGAGTTTTAAATGGCTTAAAACAAATGAATTTTGATGGTACTGGCATTGTTGAACAAATGAAGCGCCTAAGATACGATGGCGAATCTAATGTTATGTCTGCTGACCCAGCAAACAGAAGTCTTGGTCAGGCTCAAAAGTTTGCTGCTAAACAACTTGAAGAATTAGCGGCGAGAAATCTTAAAAACTTTGGTCAAAATGATGTTTTTGATAACTTTAAAGAAGCTCAAAAAGCTATTGGTAAAAGTTACACAATTGAAAAATCTTTAAATCTTGTAACTGGTGATGTTTCACTTGCAAAACTTGGACAACGTGCGGCAGCAGGAAAGATTGTTCCAAGCGAATTAGAGACATTAGCAAATGCCGCTGCCGCATATCCAACTGCATTCCAAAATGTAGCTCGAATTGGTAGTGTTCCTGGCATCAGCCCATTAGATGTTGGAGCCGCAGGTGTTGCCGCTGCTTCAGCAAAGAATCCTAGTTTGCTTGCTACTGTATTGGGTAGACCAGCAGTAAGAGCAGGAATCACTAGTCCAGTATTCCAACGCAATATGTTGCCTAGTTCGCAACCACAAGCGCCAGGACTGTTAAACAGAGTAACTTCCAATCCATTGACAAACTATGGATTAGGTCAGTTGCCTGAGTATGGTACTGAGCGTTTCTTGCTTCCTAGATAACATGAAAGACTGGCTGCTTGCAACAATTGCGGCAGTCGGTATGGTTGCCCTTATCGTTTGGTCATTCTCAGTAATTATCTGGGTATGGAGTTAATTAGTTTTTTACTGGCTGTATCTATTGAGTACAGGTGTGTCAAGTGGATGTGGGTTGGGGATGTGTACAACCGAAAAGTCTACTGTATTGAATGGAAGAAGGTAGAAAAGAAATGATCCCTATAGATCCAATGACGGCTTTAGCGGGTATTCAATCCGCTATTAGCATGGTCAAAAAGGCAAGTAAGGTTGCCAATGACTTAGGCTCACTTGCACCTATGATTGGTAAGCTGTTTGATGCAAAGTCAACTGCTACCAAGGCCATGCTTCAAGCTAAACAGTCTGGCAAGGGTTCCAACATGGGCACGGCTTTGCAGATTGAGATGGCTTTAGAGCAAGCTAGAGCGTTTGAGGAAGAGTTAAAGATGCTCTTTATGCAAACAGGCAAGATCGATGTCTGGAACAAGATTAAAGCCCGTCAAGCAGAGATGGACTTGGCTGATGCCAAAGAGATAAGTGCATTGAAGGCAGAAGCAAAGAAAGCCAAAGAGAAAGAGCAAGAACAACTAGAGATTGGTTTGGCAATAGGTGGAATATTCTTTGTTTTGTTTTTAGTCTTTGTTGGCGTAAATGAGTTGATGGAATTCTGTGCAACTACTCGTAGATGTGGCAGATGAATGAGTACCAAAAGACCTTTGACTTATGCCTAAAGATATTCGTTTACGGATGTGTGGCTTTATACGCCCTTGGTTTTCTGAAGTTTTTGCCTGACGATTTGTCGGACAAAATTGTTAATCTCCTACTTGGAAAGATTGGACTGTAATGCTATCTCTATTTTCTACACTTGGTGGTTTGCTAATTTCTGGCTTACCAAAACTACTAGACTTTTTCCAGAACAAAGATGACCAAAGGCATGAGTTAGCTTTGGCTAGGGTTCAAGTAGAACTACAACTACAGATGATGGCTCAAGGGTTTAAGGCTCAAGAGCGCATGGAGGAGATTCGCACAGACCAGATTGCCATGCAAACAGATGCCCAGATGACTGAGGCTGCTTTAAAGCATGATGAGAAAATCATGGAAAGAGCAAGCACTTGGGTGGTGAACTTTGTAGGTACTGTAAGACCTATTGTGACTTACATCTTTATCTTTGAGTTATGTGCAATTAACGCATGGATTGCCTATTACGTTTACAGCAGACCTAGTCTGGTCAACAACATGGATGACTTGATTCGGGTTACTGACGTTATTTTCTCTAGCGATGAAATGGCAATGCTTGGAGGAATTATCGGGTTTTGGTTTGGCTCACGTTCATGGGCTAAGAAATGAAAATCAGCGAAAAGGGCGAGCATCTGATGCACTTCTTTGAAGGCTACAGGAACAAGCCTTATCGGTGCAGTGCCGCAATTTGGACAGTGGGCTGGGGACACGCTATGTACTCAGACCAATTAAACCTGCCAAACGTGCGTAAAGAGGGTTACACAGGGCTTATCAGGTCTGACTATCAACTTAAGGGGGAAGATAATCGTGTATGGTCAAAAGAGGAACTGGTCAACCTTTTCAAGATGGACATCGATAATTTTGAACGTGGTGTTCTTCGACTTAGCCCTGCTCTTGCTAGTCATCAAAGCAAATTCGACTCTGTTGTCTCTTTTGCCTACAACGCTGGGCTAGGTAACTACCAAAGGTCAACCATTCGTATGAAGGTTAACAGGGGTGATTGGGAGGGTGCTGCCGAGGCTTTTATGATGTGGACAAAAGCCGGTGGTAAAGAAGTAGCAGGCTTAGTCAAAAGACGCAAAGCTGAAGTAGCGCTTTTCCTAGCATAATTACCCCATGGCCAGTCAGACACAACAACTTGAGAATCCAGCACCACCGACCCTTGGTTATCCGACCGAGGTGTATGAGCGCAGGCATTTCAATGAGAACAATGGCTCGCTGACCATTTACTTCAAAAAGCTGGCCAGTGTGCTGGGGTCTTTGTTTGGACCAAGAGGTGGTCGGTTTATGAATAACCCCCATGGGGCTTTTCAAGACTCAACCGACCAGACTGCGGCCAGCACCACAGCGGCCTATGCCGTCACATTTAACACGACAGACTTTTCCAATGGCGTGACATTGGCCAGTGGATCAAGATTGACTGTGGTCGATGCCGGAATCTGGAACTGTCAGTTTTCTATTCAAATTAAAAACACGACCAATGACGGCCAAGATGCTGAAATCTGGTTTAGAAAAAATGGCACAAACATTGACAACTCAAACAGCCGTTTTCACTTACCACCCAGAAAATCATCAGGCGATCCAAGTCACACCATTGCAGCCATGAATTTCTTTGCAAGCATGAACAGCACTGACTATCTTGAGATAATGTGGCGAGTGAGCGATGTTGGTGTCTCCATTGAGCATTACGCTGCTGGAACAAGCCCCACACGGCCAGCCACTCCATCGGCCATCGTCACGATGAGCTTTGTGTCCAACATTACATAATTGTCATCATGTACATACCAATCAAATTACCGCCAGGGGTTTACAGAAACGGCACTGAATACCAGGCAGCAGGGCGCTGGTATGACGCTAACCTTGTTCGCTGGTATGAAAACACATTGAGACCTATCAATGGATGGCGCACCAGGTCAAGCTCACAGATGACTGGCTCATGCCGAGGCATCATCACTTGGCGCGATAACAGTGGCAACCGATACATTGGCGCTGGCACACATTCCAAGCTCTATGCCATGAACGAGGCGGGGACACTCAAAGACATTACCCCAACGGGTTTCACCAGTGGTTATGCAAGCTCGACAGTGGCTGTCGGCTATGGGTATGGAACTTATGGCACATTCGCTTATGGCGTGGCTCGGCCAGATATTGGCTCAATTATTCCAGCCACTACTTGGTCACTTGATACATGGGGTGAGTATTTAATTGCTTGCTCCTCATGGGATGGCAAGCTGTATGAGTGGCAACTTGGCTTTACAACGCCCACACTAGCGGCTGCAATCACCAATGCACCAACTGGAAACAAGGCAGTTTTAGTCACCCAAGAGCGCATTATGTTTGCCCTTGGTGCTGGTGGAAACCCAAGAAAAGTACAGTGGTGCGATCAGGAAAACAATACTGTTTGGACACCGGCAGGGGACAACCTTGCAGGCGATTATGAGCTGGCAACTCCTGGCTCACTGATCGCTGGCAAGCGCGTCAAGGGTGTCAATCTGTTGTTTACAGATGTGGATGTCCACACGGCCCAGTATGTTGGCGCACCATTTGTTTATGGCTTTGAGAAGGCAGGTTCCGGCTGCGGTCTTATTTCGGCCCAGGCTGTGGCGGCCATTGACACTGCTGCCATTTGGATGTCACGCGCAGGCTTTTGGATATATGACGGCTATGTCAAGCCACTGCCAAGTGATGTGAGTGACTATGTTTTTGACAATATCAACTATGCCCAGGCAAGCAAAATATATGCGGTCCACAATAGCAAATTTGGTGAGATTTGGTGGTTTTACCCATCAAGTGGAAGCAATGAGAATGACTCTTATGTCACTTTCAATTATCGCGAAAACCACTGGAACATAGGATTATTGGCCAGACTTGCTGGTGTTGACGCTGGCGTGTTCACATATCCTTTGATGGTTTCCAGCACTGGCTACATCTATGAGCATGAGGTCGGCTTTAACTATGACAGCGCCAGCGTCTATGCAGAAAGTGGCCCAGTCCAATTGGGCAATGGCGACAACATAATGAACGTGCGCCAAGTTGTGCCAGACGAGCAGACACTGGGTGAGGCGGTGGTGTCGTTTAAGACCAGAAACTACCCGACAAGCACACAATCCACATTTGGGCCATACACGGCAGCAAACCCAACTTCAGTCAGGTTCTCAGGCCGCCAAGTCAACATGAGGGTGACTGGCAACACTTTGGCTGATTGGCGGGTTGGGGTGATGAGGCTGGAGGCGGTGGCTGGCGGCAAGCGATGAGCGACCAAGAGCATTTGGAAAGGCTGCGCCAACAAGTGGAGGCGGCATTAGAATACTCTGGAGGCACACATAATTTTGATGATATTGCCGAGATGGTGGAAAACCACAGATTACAGCTGTGGCCAGCCAAGGACTCGGTGGTATTGACAGAGATCATTGTCTATCCCAGGCTCAAGAATTTGCATTATTTTCTAGCTGGTGGCGACCTAGATGAACTCTCACGGATGAGACCATTGATCGAATCCTGGGGCAAATCTGTTGGATGCACCAGGGTGACTTTGGCAGGCCGCAAGGGCTGGGCAAAGACATTTTTGAAAGACGAAGGTTACAGCCCACAATGGGCTGTACTTGCAAAGGACTTATAGGGGAAAGACTATGGCAACAAGAGCAGAAGTATTAGCAGCGTATGCAGCCAATCCAAAGGCTGAATTAAGGCCCAATGAAGAGGCAATCCAATTTTGGATGAACAACGATCTTGGCCAATTCAATACATTGGTCGATCAGGTTCGTGCGGCTAATCCTACACTTGCAGCAAAGATCGATGCAGATCGTGCAGCTGCTGCCACAACTGGTGGCGGTGGCAATGTTGTCACTGGCGGTGGCGGTGGCGGTGGCAATGTTGTCGATAATTCAGCGCGTTATCGTCAATTGGTTTTGGATGCCTATGCAAACATTGGTCGCAGAGGAATTGGCACTGCTGCAAATCAAGCTGACCAGGCTGGTGTTGACTTCTGGACCAATGCATTGATCAATGGCACATTGACACCAGACACATTTGGCGCTTCATTTAATAAAGCCGTCAATGCTTATGTCGCTCAAAACCCTACTGATTTAATAACTCAAAATGTAAATGCTTACAGACCATTTGCAAATACTGGCCTGCTGTCTCAGTCGCAAATGCAGCCTCAGTCTATGGGCGCTCCACCAGTTACCAATTACCAGCCACAAACTCTTGAGCAGAATTTCCAGAACTACATGGGCATTCCCATTGGCGCTCAGTACAACCCTGCTGTGACAGCTGGTGGCGCATCACCTTATTCACAGATCAGGGCAATAAGCCCCCAGATGGTGAATCCTTATGCTGGCATTGTGGCCAACACTGCCATGGGTGGCTACAACCCAATGCTTTATGAAAATATCAGGGCGGCTAACGCAGCAGCGGCAGCGGCAGCGGCAGCATCTGGAAATACAACGGGCATAGACCTTTCTGGCGGTGGCGGTGATAGTGGTGGCGCTACTAGCGACGGCAACACTGGAGGTGGCCCAGGCACTGGTGCAGCTGGTGACGCTGCATATGCCATGGGCGGCATGGTCGATGGTTTGTTTGGCATGAACCCACTTGGACCGGATGATGGCGCTGGATATCTAGATCGCGGTGAATATGTGATCAAAAAGTCTTCAGTCAACAAGTATGGCCGTGGACTTCTAGACATGATCAATGAAGGCAAAGTGCCAGCCAAGAAAATGAAATCTTTACTCGGATAAGGTGGCGATATGTCAAAAGGTGGAAACAGCGTCAGCACAAGCTCCATTGATCCACAGATCAAAGAAGCATTCTTGGCTAACTTTCAGCAGGCCCAAGGGGTCGCTGGTGCATTGCCAGTCCAGCAGATTGCTGGCTTTAATCCAATGTACCAGGCAGGCGAGGAAGCTCTGGTCAACACGGCCCTTGCTGGCCCAGGCATTACTGGCACAGACTTGGCCGCGCAAATGGCGGCCTATGGCGGTATGTATCAGCCTGGTCAAGTCACAGCGCAGCAGACCAATCTTGGCCTGACCGGACCAGGCTCAATTAGCTCTTACATGAATCCCTATACAGAAGCAGTGCGCACCAATGCATTGGCTGATTTGGAATCTGCAAGACGCGCTGCTATTGCCCAGACTGGTGAGCGTGCCACAGCTGCCCGTGCATTTGGTGGATCACGCCAAGGTGTGGCCGAGGCTCTGACAAACCAAGGGTTTGCCAAGCAGGCTGCCACACTTGGGACAACTCTGAACGAGCAGGCATTCAATCAGGCCATGGCTATGCAGCAGGCTGACATTGCACGCAGATCAGCAGCCGACATTGCCAATCAGCAAGCAGGCTTGCAAGGCGCTCAATTGCGACTAGGTGGTGCAAGCCAGCTAGGCAATTTGGCTGCACAGCAACAAGCATTGCGTCTTGGTGGCGCTCAAGCGGTCATGGGCGCTGGCGGTGCGCGTCAGGCTTTGGACCAGCAACAAATGGATGCCATTCGCAACATTGGCCTCCAGCGTCTGGGCATTGTCCAGTCAAGCCTTGGTGCGCAGCCTGCCAATTTGGGGATGCAGGCAACAACCCCATACAGCCAAAATGTTGGCGCTGGCGCTCTTGGTGGCGCTTTGGCCGGCGCTCAATTGGGCAGTGTTGTTCCAGGGATTGGGACAGCAGTGGGTGCAATTGGTGGCGGTATTCTTGGCCTATTGCGTTAATTAGAAGGATCAAAAAATGGCTAATGGAACTGGATTTGATTTAAGCAGTTTGTTTAGTGGCGGTCTTGGTGGTACTCCATCAGGACTTGACGCATTGCTGACAGAAGACCAGCGCAAGCTCATGGGCCGTAATGCGACACTTTCAGCAGCTGCTGCACTATTGCAAGCCAGTGGCCGAAGTGCAGTCCCAATCAGTTTGGGCCAAGCACTTGGATCAGCTTTGATGGCTGGCCAGCAAGGTTATCAGCAGGCAAGAGCTGGGTCTTTTCAAGATTTGATTTTGGGCCAGAAGCTGAAAGAGATGCAAACAGCCCAAGATTTGCAAAAGCAAGTCGCTGGTGTTTTAACTAAGCCCCCAACTGTATTGACTCCAGACCAGCAGGCTTTAAGAGCGCCTGTTTCTGAGGCTGGCCCATTTGGTCCAAAGGTTGCCCGTGCCGAACTGGCCGCAAGCATTCAGCCGCCAAGCGCCAACGAACTCAAGGCTGGCCAGTATCAGCAGATTGCAGACCTTTATGCAGCTCAAGGTAGGTCTGAAGATGCCAAGCGTTATCAGGAAATGTCTGAGAAACTTAACCCAAGACCAGAAATAGTTGGCCAGCCCATTGAAGTGACAGACACCAAAGGCAACCCCATTTTGGTCCAGCAATACAAAGACGGCAGCGTTAAGACCATGCAGGGTTTTGGTCCAAAGCGCGATGTCGTCTTGCAAAACCTTGGCGGTCAGACTGTGGCTGTTAATAAATCGGCATTGAAGGGTGGCGAAACATTTGCCCAAACAATGACTCCAAGTGAGATTGCAAATCTTGATATTTCCAGAGCCAATTTGGGTGTGGCTCAAGCTGGTCTTGGTTTGCGCCAGCAAGAGTTTGCCCGTAGTGCTTTTGACCGAGTTGACACTCCAGAAGGATTTTTTAATGTGCCTAAAGGCGGTGGTGTGGCCGTGCCGGTTATGGGACCAAGCGGTCAACTTAAAGGCGCAAGCGGAGCGCCAACCGAGGGTCAGTCAAACGCTGCTGGCTTTGCCCAGCGCATGGAGTTGGCTCAAAGCATTTTTGAAAGACTACCAGCAGGCTCACAGCCAGGAATGGGCACTCGAGTGGCCGAGGCTGTGCCATTTGTTGGTGGTGCTTTAGCGCGAGGTGTTGTTCAAAGCGCAGACACTCAGATGTATGACCAGGCTGCGCAAGATTGGATTCGCGCCAAGCTGCGCAAAGAATCTGGCGCTGCCATTGGTGCAGATGAGGCACGACAAGAATATGCCACCTATTTCCCAATGGTGGGTGATACACCCGAAAAGATTGCGCAAAAAGCAGAAGCTAGGCGCGTAGTTACATTGGGGATGAAAAATGCCGCAGGCAAGGCATACACTCCTTACACACCAATGAACAGAGTTGTGACTGTGGATTACTAATATGCCATATTCAATTACCACCAAAGACGGCATCACGATCAACAACATCCCTGATGATGTTGCGCCTGACTCTCCAGAATTAAAGGAGCGTGTTGCCCAAATCAGGTTGACTGGTGGACAGGCCCAGCCTGCTGCGCCAGCAATGCCACCAGACACATTGGGCCGCCAAGTTGGTCTGGCCACGCGCCCCATGGCTCAGACTGTGTTGACAGCTGGCGGTATGCTGCCCATGGTGGTTGACCCCATGGTCAACCTTTTCAACTTGGCAGCTGGGACAAACATCCCAACACAAAGCCAGGCTGTTGAAAAAACATTGACTGGTGTTGGCTTTCCCCAGCCCAGAACAGCCCAAGAGCGCGTCATTCAAGATGTGGCCACTGCTGGTTATGGTGTTGGTGGTGTCACCCGTGCGGCTGCTCAAGCCGCGCCAAGGCTGCCAGGCATGGGCCGTGAGCTGGCCCAATTCTTTGCACAAAGCCCCAAGGCCCAGACCGCGGCTGCACTGACAGCGTCAGGCGCTGGTGGAATGTTGCGCGAAGGTGGTGCGCCCCCAGCGCTCCAAGTTGGCGGTGCGATGCTGGCCGGCATGGTGGCGCCTGGTGGTCCAACACTTTCAACAACTCAAAGAGCATTGGCAGCGCCAAGTGGCTTGGTCAAACCATTCACACAAGCAGGCCGAGAGGTCATTGTGGGCAATGTCTTAAACCGACTGGCCACAGACCCACAACGAGCCATGCAAAACTTGCAGCAGGCCCAGCCACTTGTCCCAGGTGTAAGAGTCACGACAGCAGCTGGTGCGCGTGATCCTGGTCTTGCCGCGGCTGAGACTGCCATCAGAGGCTTGGACCAGTCAGGCGCATTCCCAAGCGTTTTGTCTTCAAATCAGCAGGCTTTGCTTGAGTCGTTCAGAAGGCTTGGTGGCCGTGCTGGTGATGAATTTACACCAGGCTCTATCCCCTACGCTGAAGCCAAGCGCAGCAGAATCACAGCGCCAATGCGTGAAGAGGCATTTGCTGGCGTGACTGTTGATCCTGAGACATTCCAGCGCGGCATTAACTTGGTGGTCAACAAGGCCATTGACAATGTGATGGCCAGCCCAGTTGGTGTGCGTCAAGATGTTGAAAGTGCAATGAAGTTTGCAACAGATCGAGTGCAACGCGCTAGAACGCCTCAAGAGCTGTACGAGGTGCGCAAAGACTTGGCTGGTGCAGCCCAAGGCAAATACAACCAAGAGCTGCCAAGTTTGCGCTTGGCCAAGGGCCAGCTCAATGAAGTGATCCGGTCTGTGGATGATGTCATTGAGGCGGCAGCACCAGGCTTTAAGGACTATATGCAAAAGTTTGAGAAGTCATCGAGTGCCATTGACCAAATGAAAATTATGCAGGGCATCGAGGCACAAGTCACAACTGGCCAACCCAACTTGATAACGGGTGAGCCAGTCTTGGCTGCTGGCGCTTTGCGCAGACAACTGGCCACCAAAGCAGAAGAAATTGGCGCCCAATTGTCACCAGCTGCACAGCGCAGACTGGACAACATCATTGACGAGATCAATCGTGGTCAGGCCGCAACTGCACCAGGAGTCAAAGCGCCTGGTTCAAACACATTCCAGAACATGAGCATGGGCAACCTGATTGGCCGAGTCTTTAGCGAGTCCATGGCTGACAACACCACACTGCGCACCATGACAAGGCCGCTGGACTTTCTTTATAAATTGCCTGACCAGCAGATTCAGCAATTGCTTGTTGAGGCTATGCTTGACCCCAAGCTGGCAGCAATGATGATGGGCAAGGCCAACATAATGAAGGTCGAGCCATTGGCCCAGTCACTGCGCAAAAAGGCTGAACAACTTGGATTTGGCGCTGCTATTGGCGCACAGGAGTAAACATGGCAGGCTTACTTGACGACATCTTGCAATATATGCAAGACCCCAGACGCACTCAGCAATTGCAGGGTACGGGCAGGGCAATTCAGCAAGGTCTTTTGAACATTGAAGAGAAAGACAAAAAGTTTCAAGACCTTTACGACAAGGCATTTGGCGACCCAAAAAATATAGCCAAAGTCACAGACAAAAAGGCTTTGTCTGAACTGACTGAAATGATGATGGCTGGGCCAATGTCAATTGCGCCAATTGGAATGACTCAAAATGTATCCAAGGCATCTGCAAGAAATGTCAAAAAAGGTTCTGTCGCTACAGTATTCGACAACGTCACAGATTACAACGAAGCAATGAAACTGGCCCAAAAGGGCGCTCATTTAAAACAAGACCCATCAGGTCAGTACATTGGCGGTCCAAGATCAACTGGGCCTGTCGGCTTAACTGTGGACAGTCCTGGTGCTTTATCAAATATGCGCCAAAGGGCAGATAAAAAAGTTGAAGCCGGTGCATTTAATGCATCTTGGTATGACAGGGCCAGGCAGGCAGGCGAGGGCGCTTCTGGGTACAACCCCACCAACATGACCGCGGGAATGCCTCCACAAGGCCAAATGGCATCTTTATTTTCGCGTGGTGGGGCTGCCTATAGTCCACAGGCTACACCGCCAACTGAGATGAATTCTTTTATTCGTCAACACAATGCCCAGGTCATTGGTGGTCAACAAATTATTCCAAGGACTGGATCACAGGCTAGAAATGTAGCCAAAGCATATGACATTGATCCAGCCACTGGAATGTATGCATTTAATCCTGGAGCAATTAAGCTGGGCAAAAAGACTGGTCCTTATGCTGACGCTAAAGACCCGACCATTCCATCCACTGATTTGTACAAAACAGCCAGCGACATTTGGCATGGCCGTGTAATGGGTTACAGCGACCCAGGGGGCAAAACATTTAGTCGAGGATTTACGCCTCAAGAGCATGGATTTTTAACTGGTGAGAATTTATTGCTTGCAAACAGAGCAGAGCAAAAAAGGCTTGCTGGCCAATTAGATGTTCCAAACACATCGGCAGAATTTATTTTTGACCCAAGAGCTGCACAAGCAGCCACATGGGGTGCTGAACGAGAAATTTCATACAAGGCTGCCAGAGATGCTGAAATTAACAAATTTACAAAAGCCACTCAAAAATATGAAAAACAATTGTCGAGATGGGAAGAAACTGGAAAAGGCCAAAAGCCAAAAAAACCATCTTTAAAAGACATTGGAAAAGAATCTGACGAGTCTATTCGCGCAAGAGCTAGGGCTGGTATTGATGACGCTATGCAGCGCCAGATTGCTTCACAGACCTATGAATTTATTCCTGGTCAAAATGTTATGCCAGGAATTAACACTGCTGACGAAAGTGTTCGAGCTGCTTATTCGCAGGGAATGCAGGCTCCAATGGGTAATCGTGACCCTTACATTGGCGCATTGCAAGCATACCAATTGCCAGTTAAACCAGTCATGGGTGAATACCTTAATACTGCTGGTGTTGTTGAGAGAAACCCAGCATTTGTGGCCCAGCCATTAGTTGGCCTTGTTGGGTCAACATTAGAAACATCGACAGGAAAACTTGCTCGCGGTGGCCCTATGCTGGACCAGCCTGGGCGCAGTTTACTTGACGCAACTTCTGCTGTGCGCGCTGTAATGGATTTGCAAGAAGGTGTTGGCTGGAACAAATTTACGCCAGCCAATTCGAGCATGAAAACAGTGGAAAAAACTGGAATAAGATTTCAGCCAATGTTGTCTGGCGCTCAAGATGCAAGTCAATTGCCCAGACAAATGGCGCAGGCAAAAGCGGCATTAGAGGCACAAGGCTTAGATGTTGTTGATGTTGGCGGTGCTTTACACGCTGGAAAATTTGACAACTCTATGAACGGCAAAGCAATTCAAGAAGCTGTTAAAAATGCAAAAGCAAATATTCAAGATGGCCAATTGATTGCTGGCCGTTTTGAGTCAAATCTTGAAATGCCACCATGGGGTGCAGAGGGAAGTGGCCAAGTAGCGCAATATTTACAGGGCCAACTAACACGGCCAGACATTCAAAATTTTGCACAGCGTTTAGATGCTGCTGGTGTTCCACAAGTTAACGCACAGCAAACTCAGTTTATGCAGCAATTCTTAGAGCAAAACAATATGACTCCAAGAGCTGATGTAATGAAAATGCGAGACATTATTGGGACTAAAGGCTATCAGGGATTTTTGAAGTATCTTGAGGAATATGGCCCGAAGGGTTTGCCGGCAGTTGTTCCTCTTGGCCTGCTTGGGGATTATGAGGACTATCCAATTTTCCAATAACTTTGTAATTTTTGTTTTTGATACCAGAAAACGGCAAAGGTATTGCAGCCTGATGTTTTGAATAATAAACATCAAGCTGCGCATTAGTTAGTTTTGAGAAATATTCAACAGGCATATCAACCCCCAAAAAAAGCGGCCACAAGTGGGTCGCGTTTCACGACCCGTCTTTTCTGTCTACGTCTGGCAGCGTCAAAGTCTTTGTCGTCTGCACTCATCTTGTCGCGGTACTTTTTGATTCGCTCAGAGCCTGGCACTGGCCCAGGCGCTATGGCATCAACACCCTCCCCCCAAGACCACAGAGGCCGCCACTGGCCATTGGCATGGACCTTGGTGTGTCCTGAGATGTGGACCAGACCATGGCGGTGCAAGTCAAACAGGATTCGCGCTGCACTGCGCCTGGCACAAAAGCACAACTTGGCCAAGTCCACATCAGACAGATTGCTTTTCTTTTGCAAGGCTGCCTCGATGGCAGGCTCTACACGGGGTTTTAAGCCTCTGGCCATGTGCTGGTCTCCATTCGGGCTTTCAAGCGCTCTAGCATCGTTTTGACAACGAATGCACGGGTTTTAACTTCATCAGGCATTGCATGGCCAAAGACTTCTGGGTGGAGTAAGTCTTTGACCAGGTCGAGGCAGGCATCGATGGCGGGTGGCAATTCATTTGTCAAGAAACTTCTCCAGCGCAGACTCTTCAATGTGATCCACAAACCCTTGCAGAATCATGTGGGCAATGTCCACATCAGTGCCAGCAATGTATGCGTTATTCAGTGTCATGCACTCTTCAATATCAGGCTCATAGGGCGCACCATAAGAGTCGGTGTAGCCTTTCTCTTCTGGGCTGTATTCCAGAAAGCATATAAGGTCCACATCCTCCACAGTGCAGTCAAACTGGAACAAGCCCCTGGGGCAGCTGGGTGTTTTGTTCATAGTTCAACCCCTCCAAGCCAACATCACGCCAATGCCGCCAAAAATAATGATGGCCAAGGTCCATTCGATCAGGGTGGTAATAATTTTCTGTTTCATGGTTTTCTTTCGTTAAGTAATAGGAGTAACGAATTCTGACAGAATTTAATTATCTTGCAAGAAGTAATTCTGTCCATGTTGTTTTTTTACATATACCGCAATTAGAATGCGGTCATGGAATCAATTCACACAATACGCGCAAGGGCCAAGGCTCACAAGATCACCATGGCTGCGGTGTGCGATGAGGCTGGCATCCAGCAGTCCCAGGTAAGCCGGTGGCTGTCTGGAACTGTGGAGCCATTGTGGACATCAGTCAATCAATTGCACTTGGCGCTGAATAAACTGATCGACAAATCACCAGTCGCTGTCGACTGACTCGGCAGCAGCTGGCGCGGCCTTACCGGCCACCACGCCAAAATCAGATGCCGCCGATGGCTTTGCACCACCCAGCGAGTCACCCTTTGACAAAAGCATGATGTTATTCAAACCATACGACACGCCCTTGTTGCCTGCCTGGTCATAAGCATAGGCATTCAAAGACACGCGGCCATAGTCGCCAGAGACTATGTCTTGGCTGCCCAAGATGTCATGGCCATGGGCATCCACTGCACCAGGCTTATTGGTGCTTTTGGTGTTGAAAAAGTAATGGCCAGCGTACTCTGGGCCAAGTGGCGATCCATCAGACTTGGTCTCAGTGTCGCCATCACGAAGTGGATTGCGAACAGTTTTGGGAATCTTGTCCCCGAACTTAGCGACAAGCGCTTCTTTGGCTGCGGCCTTTAACTGGGCCACAGTGTCAAGGTCTGTCTTGGGGACAAGCACTTGAGTGGAGAACTCTTCTTTCCCGTTCATTTCATTCTTACGAGCTGTCAAGGCGCTGAAGTATGAGAAGCGAACTTTTCCGGTTACGACTCTTGTTGACATGGTTTTTTCCTTTTAAGGGTTTAAGGGTTTTACGTTTCTGTCGTCAAACAGAAATTGCACTTTAGCACAAATGCAGATATGATCGCAACAACTTAAAACGAGGAAACCGAAATGCAACTCTTTCCCCATCAGCAAGAGGCCAAGCTCTTCTTGCTGTCCAGGCGCAGGGCCATACTGGCCGACCAGCCCCGTGTTGGTAAGACGCTACCCACAGCAGCTGCTGCACTTGAAAACCTACCCGCACTCATTGTCTGCCCAGCCATTGCCAAGACAGTCTGGGAGGCGGCTTTCAGCAAGCTCGCACCCAATGTCTTGGTCCATGTGGTCAATGGAAAACGTGAGGCTTCACAGGTAAATAGCGCAGATATCACCATCATTAACTATGATGTTTTGCAGTATGGTGTTACGAACGTGGACAGATATAACACTCTAGTTTTGGATGAGTGCCACAGAATTAAGAATCCAAAAGCCCAAAGGACCAAGGCGGCCATGCTGGCCATGAAGAAAGTGGACCATGTTTATGCCCTCAGTGGCACGCCCATCCCAAACAGGCCCATCGAGCTGTGGCCCATCTTGCACGGCCTTGGCATTTACAGGGGCGGCTGGTTTGACTTTGCAGCCCGTTACGCAAAGATGTGGTCAGCCCCTTGGGGGCTAGATACATCAGGCGCGTCAAATCTGCCAGAGCTAAAAGAACTCATGCGGCCCCATGTCCTGAGACGCAAAAAAGAAACCATCTTCAAGGACTATCGTGACCCACAAGTTAGCCTGATCACCTTTGACCTACCCAACGACAAACGCGAGCAAAGTTTTGATGCCGATGCCTTGATGGCAAACCCCAATGCCTTGCTGGCCTTTGAGGGTCTGGCCGAGATCATGCGCGAGGCCGGTATGCGCAAGGTCCAATACGCTGCCGACTTCATCGATGACTTGCTCCAGGCCAATGAGCCGGTGGTGGTGTTTGCGCACCACAAGGATGTGGTCCAAGCCCTGCAAGATGAACTCAAAACCCACAAGCCCGTGATCGTGGTGGGTGATACCCCAAGGGCCAAGCGCGATAAAGCGATTGCAGACTTTCAGTCTGGCCAGACCAAATGCATCATTGGCAATATTGCTGCCATGTCTGAAGGTGTAGACCTATCGGCTGCCGACACGATTGTCTTTGTTGAATGCACTTGGTCCACATCAGCACTGGAGCAGGCCAGTAGCCGTGTTGAGAACATCAACAAGTCAGGCATTCCACCCGTCATCTACATTCTGACCATCAAGGCCAGCTTGGACCATACAGTCTTGGCCAAGGTCTTGAAAAAGCTCAATGTGGTCAGTCAGATTATTTAAAAGGAGAAAAATGTCAAACCCATACAGAATAGACAGCCCCACTTGCATCAGTTTCTCTGGTGGTCGCACCAGTGCATTCATGCTCTACCAGGTGCTAAAGGCTCACGACATGAGCCTGCCATCAGAAGCAAAGGTGGTTTTTTGCAACACTGGGAAAGAGGAAGAGGCGACTTTGCGCTTTGTCCAGGACTGCTCAGAGCGATGGAATGTGCCAATCACTTGGCTTGAATTCCAAGACGCAGACCCATCCTTCAAGCGTGTGGATTTCAACTCTGCTGCGCGTAATGGTGAACCATTTGAGGCATTGATTTCTCGATATCCATACTTACCCAATGGGCGGGCAAGGTACTGCTCAAGCTACATGAAAACAAGAACAATGCACCGATACCTAAAGTCTATAGGATGGGAAGAATGGGATTCTTTTATTGGAATTCGGGCAGACGAGCCAAGACGGGTTTCAAAATTCAGAGCCAATCCACACCCAGAAAGTAGGCACGAAACAATTTGTATGCCACTGGCCTCTTTAGAAGTATCCGCAAAGGATGTCGGGAAGTTCTGGGTAAACAGTGATTTCGATCTTGGCTTGCCAAACATCAACGGCAAAACAATGCATGGTAATTGCGACCTGTGCTACTTGAAACCGAAGTCTCAGATTCTGAGTCTGATAAAAGAAAAACCAGAGAGGGCGCTCTGGTGGATAAAGCAAGAGGAATTGGCCTCAAAAAGATGCGAGGGAAACGGCCAGTTTTTTGCGATTGACAGACCAAGCTATGCGGCAATGTACAAATACTCATTTGAACAAAGCGATATGTTTGACCCTAATGAAGAAACCATTTCTTGTTTTTGTGGAGATTAAAAATGAAAACACCAGTAAATCACGAAGTTAGAAAACACGCCCGACTCTCAGCATCACGCACAGATCGGTTCATGCAATGCCCAGGCTCATATCGCCTTGAATCCCTCATGCCCTATGAGCCAGCAGGTGAGGCCGCTGCCATTGGCACAGCCATCCATGAGCTGTCAGAGATCATTCTGCGCGGTGGTGAAATACCAACCGGAACTGATCCTGACCATTTATCTATGGCCCAAGGCTATGCCAACTTTGTCAATACTCTGGTCGAGAATCCGCGCAAAAAGATGATTGAAGTCAATCTGGATGAGGGTCTGCAATCCCTGCACCCTGCGCTTGGCGGCACGGCTGACGCTGTCCTGGTCGATGGCGACCACTTAATTGTTTGTGATTTAAAGACTGGAAGAGTGCCAGTCGAGGCCAAAGACAACAAACAAATGCTGACCTATGCCTTGGGAGCCATGAGGCAATTCAAAGCGCCCAGCCACATCACTTGCACCATGCACATCTTTCAGCCTAGGGTCGGCCACAGCAAATGGACAGTTTCTGGCCAGGACTTGATTGATCACGGCAACAAACTCAAAACTGCTGCCGAGCTGGCGCTCACTAGCGATGCACCCACAAGTCCCAGTGTCGATGCCTGCCGTTACTGCAAAGCCAAGACCATTTGCCCAAGCATGCGCGAGAAGGTCCAGGAAGCTGCCAGAAGCGATTTCAAGCCAGACATGACAGTCACACCAGAGATGTTAGAAAACGCTGTCCTGGTATCAGCCTGGGCCGACAGTGTGCAGTCTGCTGCCAAAGATCAACTTACCAATGGCAAAACAATCCAGGGCTGGACCATGCGTGCTGGTCGCAAAACGAAATTCTGGAAAGACGAGAAGTTGGTGATGGAAGCATTCAAAGAAGTTGATGCAGTATGGGAGCTGAAGTCGCCCAGTGCTGTCTTAAAACTTGGAGTCGAAGTCAGCGAAGACCTAGTCGGTGAGAAGAGTGCTGCGCCAAGTCTGGTCAAGGAGAAGCAAGTATGACCAAAGACGAAGCATTACGCCTTGCATTGGAGGCGCTGGAATATCCGGGGCCATCATGGATAGAAGCAAGACAACCCGCCATCACCGCCATTAAAGCCGCACTAGAAGCGAAGGATGAGCCTGTGGCGTGGGGAGCATCGGCATTATCAAAGCCTGAATATATTGCCGAGCAAAAAGCAAAGACCAGTCAATTGCGAAACATGATGGATGAGGTTGTTCAAACAGTTCCAAACTTTGACCAGTTACAACAAATAGTCAATAACCTTGAACGCTGTTTAACAAGGGATTCAAAGCATGAATTTTTGCGTGTTTGGATTCGTGATTGGACTGAACACAAACTGTCAAAACACACCCCACCACAGCGCACATGGGTAGGGCTGACGATTGAGGAGCGTGAGCAAATACAGCAAGAGTGCTTTGGAAAAGTGCCTCACCATGTTGCATTTGCCCATGCCATTGAAGCCAAGCTCAAGGAGAAGAACAAATGAAGACATCGCATGTCTGGGCCACTATTTTGTCCATGTTGATCATCTTTTGGAGCTTCATGCTCCATTTGCTGATCGACTGGTCTGTATAGAATCCAACCCTCACGCCCCCAAAAGAAAAGCCTGGCAGCGCGTTAACACTACCAGGCCGAAGTCCAACTAAAGGGCAACTAACAAAATGAAACACCCAAACAAAGGAATTTCAGTGTCAATCATAACTGAAACACCCCAAAACGACACATTTCTCCAGTCCCAGTCTGTGGCCTGCAAGATAGGCGCAGTCGCCCCTGATGCGGTCTTTTGTACCTTTGCCCTGCAAGGCAATAAAAAGATTCCATACAAGCGAAGTGGCCAAGGTGTTGCACGGGATACAGACCCAGCCGAACTCTACACATCCGAAGACATTTGGGCCATGGAGTCAGCCCCAAGTGGCCAATACCTTGGCCTAGTCCAGCAGCGCCCCATCATCAGCGCATCAGGAAACTATTTGGTTTGCCTTGATGTGGACATGAAACACGCCTCTGGACCGACCAACGTGGCCATCCAGCGCATGGCAAAGTACGTCAAGCAAAAGAAGATGCTGACCGAGGTTTCTGTCTCAGGCCGTGGCCGTCATGTTTTCTTATGGGTCTCACCACCCAAAGAATCTGACCTGGTGCTGCCGAAATACAAGCTGGGCGGTGGTCAGGAACTGGAAGTATTTGGCCTCCCAAACAGTGCAGGCAAGTCAGTGCTACTTTCTGGCAACGCTGTGGTGGGTGAATTCCAAGAGGCCGTGGACCTTTTTAGTCTTCTACAAGACTGGGGCATCATCGAGCAGCACCAGCTGCAAGAGCCAAAGCCTGCACCATCCCAATCATTTGACTTCACCCAATTAGGCTCAAGACTTGAAGACAGCGATCTTGATCGTGCCGTCAAGGCTTTGCACCACATTAGTCCTGACTGTGACTATGACCAGTGGATCGAGCTGGGCCAAGCGCTGCATACCGAATTCGGTGAGGCTGGTCTTGGCCCATGGATGCAGTGGTCCATGGCTGGTCAGAAATTCCAAGGCACAAAAGACATTGAAGTCCACTGGAAGTCATTCCACCAGGGCAAAGGTGTGGGGCTTGGCACACTTTATAAACATGCCAAGGACTGTGGCTGGGAAGCGCCAACCAAACAGACCGAGCGCAAGTCAGCGGTGGAAGACTTTGCTGCAGTCATCAGTCAGGCTCAAGCGCCAGTGGCCACAGATGAAGTCAAAGGCTGGCCAGAGCGCCATCTGTCCATTGGCCAGATCAAACCTATCCGCTACATGGTCAAAGGCTTTTGGGCGCACAGCTTCATGGTGCTGGCCGGACAGCCTGGCATCGGTAAGACCACGGCCATCATCAGTCTTTGCATGGTCATGGCAGGCTTACAGGCCAAGGACTGCCAACTCACAGCCACCAAAAAACGCAAAACAATCATCGTGACTGAAGACTCGGACCAAGTCGAAAGAACATTAACAGGCTATGCACGGCATTATGGGATAAACCCAAAAGCATTATCAGATTGGTTTGTCATCATCGATGCCAAAAGGTCTAATGTGAAGGATTTACTTATGCTTGCGCATAATGTAATAAATCACACGATTGAGAATATCAGGCCATTATTGGTACTTGATACGGCCAATGCCACCATGGATATTGACAACGAGAATGACAACTCTGAAGTCGGTGCATATATTGCCGCCCTAAAGCAGACCATCTATATCCAACTGGACACGCCAGTCTGCATCATCACCCACACGAACAAAACAATATCAAAGTCAGACTCAGATGCCACAGCCCGTGGTGCAAGTGCATTCACAGGCGATGCAACCCTCACGGGAATCTTGTTTGAAGACGAGACCAAGACCCGCTATATGCGCCTGGTCAAGACCCGATACCAGCCCAACTTCAGAGAAATCAAATTCCATAGTGATGTCTTTGCTGACACTGTCTTGGATGAAGATGGCGATATTCAAGAGCAGATGGTGCTGCTGGTAGTCCCAGAAATGTCATCAGAGGAAGACCGAAGGCAGGCAGCCAATGACCGGCAGAACGATAAAAAACAGCAACAAGTCCAAGATGCAGCAGACGCTGCCTGCAACTTTGTCCAGTCCATCATCAATGCCAAAGGCGCGGTCATCATGCGCAGAGGGTCTGGGCGGCCAAGTGTCCCAAAAGAATTGAATGGTATGCACCAGCTGGAGTGGGCCGACATCTACCAAGCAGTCCCAATGGCTGACCAAAGCTATGCAAGAAAGGCCGTCAGCAGTGCCATCTTTCAGCGCTTTGCATTGGACCAAGCAAGCAGCGGATGGGTTCAAATAAAGTAAACCGGTAAACCGGTAGTAAACCGGTAGTAAACCGGTATACCGGTTTAGATAAAGGCAGGTCTGTTGGTATAAGTGGGGGTCGTAGACCCACTTATCCACAGGCCAATCTGGTCAGTTTTGAGATAGTGAAAAGTAAACAGGTAAACCGGTAGATTTCCTTAACCCATACCGGTTTACTTTTGACCCTTTTGAGAGGTTTTAGATGGAACAACAAGTTGAACAGTTATCCACAGGTTATCCACAGTTGTGGGATGAGAGGGTTTTTTGCCATGAATGTCAGCATTCATGCATGGTTGAGCAGCGCCAGTCGATGCCAGCTGAACAGATGGAAAGGCACAGGAAGGTCAACTCAAAACCATTGCAGTGGATGTTTGACCAGGCAAAGATTAGGAATGGATGGGCAACCATCACATGGTCCGAACATCAGTGCGGCAAAACGGGACTGGCTGCATTCCCGACCGATGTCAAGCACCGATGCCACTTGTTCCAAGCCAAAGCCTCGGCAGTAGAATCCGAGGAATGGTGGTTGACTTAAAACGCAAAAGAAAAAGCATTGAACACATTGACCAAGTCAAGGTGGTGCAGCACTTTCGAGCGTTTTATCCGGACATCATCATTGCAGCGATACCGAATGGAGGCGATAGAACGGCCTCAGAGCGCGTTAGATTGCATTCTGAAGGGGTATTGGCAGGGATGCCTGATCTTTGCGTCTTGGAGGCTAAAAACGGGTTTCATGCGCTATTTGTGGAGATGAAGACCAAGGCCGGAGTGGTTTCAGCCAAACAAAGCGCTGTGGGTTTGCAGTTAAATGCAAAAGGATATCGGTCAGTGGTCGCCAGATCAGCAGCTGATGCAATCAAAACAATTGAGGAATACTTGAATGGCCAAAGCACAAACCATGAGTGAACTGGCAGACAACATTGCAGCCAGGCAGATGAACCAAAAGGAACTCGCCAACATCGAGCGCAAAGAGATGTCTGGGATCAATAAGAAAATTCACGCCTTTGGCGGTGAGGCTATGCTCTTTGACCATATCTCCGAAGGGAAGACAGTCAATTCAGTGATTAAGTCTTTGGACATCAGCATCGGTGGTTTCTACAAATGGATCGAAAAAGATGCCAAGCGGGGAGAACTCCTCGCACGCGCACGCACGCGAGGTGGCAGAAGTTTAGCAGAGCAGACCCTCGAAATTGCAGACACGGCCACGCCTCAAGAGGCGCAAGTGGCCAAGCTGAGAGTGGATACAAGGCGCTGGCTGGCCTCAAAGCAAGCGCCAGATGAGTACGGGGACAAGCAGCAACCACTGGTCAACATCGACCTGGGAAGCATGGCCCTTGATGCACTGCGCAAGCGCAGCATCGTATCGGTAGACGATATTGAAGAAACGAATACCAAATGATTCAGTCACTTTATACAACGACCATTATGTTAAGTGGACAAGTCGTTATCCACAGAATTAAGTGCATCAAAGTATTACAAGCCTAGTTATGCACAGGAATCTGTGGATAAAGTTGGCCAAAATCTGGGGACAAGTCGGTGGTGGCCAGCTGGCGGTCGGTGGCCGTGACCCCCCCCTTGGCCGGATCGGAGGGGGCGACTGTGGCGGCACTAAACACCTACAAAAAAAATTTTCTAAAAAATAAAAAAATAATTTAACAAACAAGTCAAATTGTGCAAAAATGTCAACTCCACAAACAACGGAGCAAACGAATGAAATCTAAACTAGCGACAGTGGTGATCAATGACCAGGAGTGGATTGTGTTGGACACTGACGAGTCCAGAGACAAAAAAATCTTCTGCAAGCTGATGAGCTTGGATGGCACAATTGTCTGGCACACTTGGGTGGACATTAACCAGATCGTGGGGGTAATATGAATATTGCGTTATTAACTAAAGTCAGACAATTGTTTAATGTTGATTATGTGCCGCGTAGCACGAATAGACATAATCAGAGGCAATATATCAAGGCATTAAGATTATTAGGTGATAAGTGGTTAACACACCCACATAATCAGATTCAGAAAATACAGTGATTATTATTTATTTGATATTGGCATTTAATGTGCTGGTTTTGATTTGGGGAATATGGAAATGGTATCGTGAAGAGTAATTTTGTAAATAACCATATTCGGTTAAATGGGAATATGCATGGCCATAAATTACGGCTTTGTAATAAATGCGAAGAGATGAAGCCGCCAGAGGGTGGGGTGCAGATGAGTGCAGCCAGGTGGATTTGTGCATCGTGCTGGACTGATCGGGAGACGGGCCGGAATCTGAAGCAAGCGAGGATGAAATGACTGATTTATTGACAGCGATGCACTTGTCGGTGGTGTTGTTGGATTTGAAGATTCGGATGATGGAGGCGATCAATGAGGATCGGTTTGATCTGGCGATGACGTATCACTTGCTGATACTGGTCAGGACTGATGAGCTTCAGGCACATAAGTGGGCGATGAGTCCCAAGGCATGGGCCATCTATGAGACGATCCACCCATGAGTAAAGAAAATGTGTTTGCCCAGTGGGTGGAGAGGTATCAGCCTGATCCGGTGCTATTTGTGCGGGAGGTTTTAGGGGTTGACCCTGACCCGTGGCAAGTGAAGTTTCTTGGGGCAATAGCGCGGGGTGATAGGAAGATAAGTGTCAGGAGTGGCCACGGGGTGGGGAAAAGTACGGCAAGCAGCTGGGCCATGCTCTGGTACTTTATGACCAGGAGTCCAGTCAAGGTGGTGGTGACAGCGCCAACGAGTTCGCAGCTGTATGACGCGATGTTTGCAGAGCTAAAGAGGTGGATCAATGCGATGCCATTGCCTTTGCAGGGACTCTTGACTGTCAAGCAAGAGAGGATTGAATTCAATGCTGCACCGACTGAGATGTTTATCAGTGCCAGGACAAGTCGGGCCGAGCAGCCAGAGGCTTTGCAGGGGATTCACTCAGAGAACGTGATGCTGGTGGCTGATGAGGCCAGTGGTGTGCCGGAGCAAGTGTTCGAGGCCGCAGCTGGCTCGATGTCGGGGCATAACGCTGTGACGCTACTTTTGGGGAATCCGGTCAGATCGAGTGGGTTCTTTTACGACACCCACACGCGCCTGTCTGATGAGTGGACCACGTTTCAAGTGGCGTGTACTGACTCGCCAAGGGTGAGCGATGAGTACGTCAAAGAGATGGCCATGCGCTATGGCGAGGAGAGCAATGTCTACCGGATCAGGGTGGTGGGTGAGTTTCCCAAGGGCGATGATGACACTGTCATTGCCATGGATTTGCTGGAGAGTGCGGTGAATCGGGATGTCGCGCCAAGTGACTATGCGCCCATGATCTGGGGCTTGGATGTGGCAAGGTTTGGTAGTGACAGATCAGCATTGTGCAAAAGGCAAGGCAATGCGGTGACTGAGAATATCCGGACATGGAAGAATTTAGATTTGATGCAATTGACTGGTGCGGTGGTGGCCGAGTACCAGGCGCTGCCACCAAGCCAGCAGCCCAAGGAAATACTGGTCGACTCCATTGGCCTTGGGGCTGGCGTGGTGGATCGGCTGCGGGAACTGGGGCTGCCAGCCCGTGGCATCAATGTGTCCGAGTCCCCAGCCATGGGCGGGACTTACAGGAATCTGAAGGCCGAGCTTTGGTATCGGGCAAGGGCGTGGCTTGAGGCGCGGGACTGCAAGATGCCAAAGGATGATGTCTTGATTGCCGAGCTGGCCACAGTGCGGTACAACTTCACCAGCAATGGCAAGATCGCCATTGAGGGGAAAGACGAGATCAAGAGGCGCGGCCTGCCAAGTCCTGACAAGGCCGATGCCTTTGTCCTGACATTTGCAAGTGATGCGGTGATGGGGATGTACGGGAGCAGTGGCTCAAGCAAGTGGTCTCAACCCCTACGCAGAAACTTGTCGCGGGTTGCATAATTCGGGTATTGACAAATCAATGGGGGAAACCTATGAAGGCAATGAGTAAAGCGCAAAAGAAGGTCGGCAAGGTGATGAAAGAGTTTGGCTCTGGCAAGCTGCATTCTGGCAAGGGTGGTCCGGTTGTGAAGAATCCCAAGCAGGCCATTGCCATTGCCATGTCAGAAGCTAAACTGCCCATGCGCGGTCAGCGCACAGCAAAGAACAAGGCGAAAAAATAATGGCAACACTACAACGCACCATGAGCCAAGTCATGGACCGAGACATGGAAGAGGGAATGGGCGAGGACATGAGCGCAGGCGAGAACTGCCCATTGCCCACGCAAGACATTACCCTCAACTTGAAAAACCGCGCCAAGGCAATCACCAGCGCGGCTTATGGTCCTGAGAATCCCAAGCTGCCCAACGAGGCTTTTTGGCGCAAGAAGGCTGACAAATGGGATGTGAGCATGGATGACGCAAAGAAAAGCCTGTGCGGTAACTGTGCAGCGTTTAACGTGTCTGACAACATCAAAGAGTGCATTGCCCAAGGCATTGGCATGGAAGCAGACCCATGGGGAACAATCAAGTTGGCCGATCTGGGTTATTGCGAAATCTTTGACTTCAAGTGTGCAGCCAGTAGAACGTGCGATGCATGGGTGGTCGGTGGTCCAAACACTGGTGAGCAAGAGGGCGAAGACTATGAAGAGGGAGAAGAGGAATGAAAGGTCTATATGCAAACATTCATGCTAAACGCGAAAGAATTGCTGCTGGCAGCAAAGAGAAAATGCGCAAGCCTGGGGCAAAGGGCGCTCCAAGCGCTTCAGACTTTAAGGCAGCGGCTAAAACCGCCAAGCCAGTGAAAAAGAAATGAAGACCCCAGCTTGGCAGCGCAAAGAGGGCAAAAGCCCATCTGGTGGTTTGAATGCCAAGGGTCGGGCAAGTGCCAAGACCGAGGGCATGAACTTGAAAGCGCCAGTCAAGGCTGGCGACAACCCAAGACGCGCATCATTCTTGGCGCGCATGGGCAATATGCCTGGGCCTGAGATGAAGGGTGGTGAGCCGACCAGGCTGCTGCTGAGTCTGAAGGCATGGGGCGCAAGCTCCAAGGCTGATGCCAAAGCCAAGGCGGCTGCGATCAGTGCCAGGAACAAGGCCAAGAAATGATTTGTCCAATTGTCATTGCCACTGTCAAGGGCCATGGTCTGTCTGTGATGCTGGAGTCAATCAAGCAATACGCGCCAGAGTGTCCGGTCTATCTGCGCGGTCCACAGTCGGTGATTGACAATTATCAGGCTGACTTCAAGATTTATGGCCAGCCAAGGAGCTTTGGCGAAGACTACAACGAAATCATTGAGGCAGCGCTCAAAGACTGGTCATCATGCATTGTGGCCAATGACGACATAGTGCTGACACCCACCAGCGTGAAAGTGCTGATGGAAGATGTGGCCATTGTCAGGACCATGAACAGCTACAAAGCTGGGTGGGTGGCGGCTAGGTGTGACGCTGCCAGACCTTGTCAAAATGTGCGGATCACTGACCAGCCAGAGAAGCTGAACTTCTACAAATTCCCGTCTGAGGCCCACATCAAACTGGTCCAAGAGGTCAGCCCCATATTTGCATGGATATCAAGTGATGCATTTGGGGAGGCAAAGTTTCCCCCTCTGAATTGGTACAGTGACGATGTGCATTGTATGGACTTAATCCAAAAAGGCTATGCCCATTATGTGAGTGCCAGTTATGTCCACCACATTGGCAGCAACACCATTGGTTTCAATGCTCAGAAGCTCCATGAGGATGCGCTGCCATGGCTCAGAGAGAATCGACCAAATTATGCGAATGCCTGGTTTGATTCTTAATCTAGGCTCTGGCAAAGACTGGTGCGCTGAGTATCTGAATGCAGATATTCAAGCCAGCAAGAATCCTGACTGGCTGGTGGATATCAGCAAGATTAAGTGGGGCGACACGCTACAGACTAGGTTTGGGCAGCTGGAGATCGTGCCAGGAATGTTTGAGGTGATTCTGGCCAATGATGTGCTGGAACACATCCCCAATCTGGTCGATGCCATGACCAACTGCAAAGAATTGTTGATGGTGGGTGGCCAGATGCGGATTCATGTGCCTTATGAGTTAAGTCTTGGGGCGTGGCAAGACCCGACCCATGTCAGGGCATTTAACGAGAATTCTTGGAAGTATTACACCGAGTGGCACTGGTACTTGGGCTGGCCTGATCGGTTTGAGCTGACAACACTGGAAATGCGTCTCTCAAAGGTGGGAGAAGCACTAGAATTGCCACAAGACGAAATTATCCGCACCCCAAGGGCTGTGGACTCCATGTATGTGGTTCTTACAAAGGTCAAGCCATGATTGAAAATATTACCGATAACCTATCCACCGACATTGCAGCCACCGAGCCAATGGATGATGCAGAGCTGCAAGCGATCATCACGCAAGACCTGACCGATGCGGTGAGCTATGTGGACAGTGATCTGTCCCCCACACGCGCCAAGGGGACTGAATACTATCGCGGGGATTTATTCGGCAATGAGGTCGAAGGCAACAGCAAAGTGGTGGCCATGGAAGTGCGCGACACTGTCTCGGCCATGCTGCCAAGCCTGATGCGGGTATTTTTTAATTCTGAGAATGTGGTGGAGTTTTCACCCCGTGGCCCAGAAGATGTGAAGATGGCCCAGCAGGCGACCGACTACGCCAACTATGTATTCCAGAATGACAACAACGGGTTTTTGACCAGTTATGCCATTTTCAAAGATGCACTGGTCAGGAAATGCGGCATTGCAAAATTTTGGTGGGAAGATGACGAGAAGGTCCGGATTGAAGAGTACACCGGCCTCGATGACCAGACCCTCGAAATGCTCATGCAAGAGCCTGGCGGTGAGGTCAAGATCATTACGTCTTACCCAGACCCAGCCATTGACGAGGCACAGCTGACGACAGTAGACCCCACCACTGGCCAGCCCATGGTGATGCCTGCGCCCATGATCCATGATGTGCAGATCAAGCGAATCACAAAGGATGGTCGCATCAAGATCATGGCCGTGCCACCCGAAGAGCTACTCTTGGACAGACGCGCAAGATCGTTTGAAGACTCGACCATCATTGCCCACAGGCAGATGGCCACTGTGGCCGACCTGATTGCCATGGGTTATGACCAGGATGAAATTGAAGAGAATCTGTCATCGACAGACCTTGACAGCAATGATGAGTATTTGGCGCGTCAGCCACTGAGTACCACTTTTGGCACAAGTGACGCTGCCAACCCGATGATGCAGCGCGTGCTGTACATCGAGGCATATTCCCGTGTGGACTTTGATGGTGATGGCATTGCAGAGCTTAGAAAAGTGTGCTGCATGGGCGGTGGCTATAAGGTGGTGCGCAATCTGCCAGCCAGCTACATTCCATTTGCTGACTTTCCCTGCGATCCAGAGCCACACACAAGCCCCCTTGAGGCGATGTCGATTTTTGATATTACCCGCGACTTGCAAGAGATCAAGTCGGAAATACTCCGAAACACATTGGACAGTCTGGCCCAGTCCATTCACCCACGCACAGCTGTGGTGGAAGGCCAAGTCAATATCGATGATGTCTTGAACAATGAGACGGGTGCAATTATCAGAATGCGCGCGCCTGGCATGGTCCAACCCCTGACAACCCCATTTGTGGGTCAGGCCGCATTCCCGATGATGGAATACATGGACCAGATCAAGGAAGATCGCACGGGCATGAGCAAGGCGGCCATGGGGCTGAATGCTGACGCATTGCAGTCAAGCACCAAAGCAGCTGTGAATGCAACGATCAATGCCAGCCAAGGTCGCATTGAGCTGACAGCCCGAATTCTGGCTGAAGGCATGAAAAAACTATTTAAGGGCATTTTGTTCTTGGCCACAACGCACCAGGACAAAGCCCGAATGGTCAGAATGCGCAATGAGTGGGTGCAGATCGATCCAAGATTCTGGGATGCCAGCATGGATGCCAACATCAATATTGCCTTGGGCAATGGCGACACCAACGAGAAACTGCAAGCGCTGATGATGATCATGTCCAAGCAAGAGCAAATCTTGCAACAACTTGGTCCAACGAATCCCTTGGTCACGCCCCAGCAGTTTAGTAATACCCTGCGAAAAATCGTAGAGTTATCTGGGTTTAAAGATTCAACCAGCTTTTTCCAAGATATCCCTGCCGACTATGTGCCACCACCACCACAGCAAAAGCCAAGCCCCGAAGAGGTGCTGGCCCAGGTGCAGGCCGAGTCCATCAAGGCAGATATCCAAAAGAAAGCAGCCGAGCTAGAGCTAAAGCGCCAGCAAATGATGATGGATGACGATTTGACCCGTGACAAAATGGCTCAGGATTTGTATCTCAAAAAGTATGAAATTGAGTTAAAGTACAAATCACAGATCAGTACAGCCGAAATTGATGCGGCTCAGAATATTGATCGTGAAGCAATGCGTCAGCAGGCATTGTTGGCCCAGCAGCAGGCGGCACAGTTTGTGTCACAGCCGCAGCCACCAATGCAAGAGCAGATGCCCCCATCAACCTTTCAAGGAATGGCACAGTAAGTGACAAACGAAGACCAGGTAAACAAAGGCCGAAAGGCCAAGCAGCTGCTAGAGGATGAAACCCTCAACAATGCAATTGCAAAATTGGAGAATGACCAACTTTGGGCATTTCGATCATCGAAACCCGAAGAGTCTGTGAAACGCGAGACAGCGTGGTGTATGTTGCAGGCCATTGACGGCCTGCGGCAAGAGTTGATCAAAATAATGGACAACGGAAAAATTGCACAGAACGCTATCAGCAAATCACAGAAAAACCTAATTTAAGAAATTACTATGGCAGAAATACAAGCAATGAATTTGGCCGATGCGGCCAGTGCTATCTCGGAAATGTTAGCCCCCGAAAAGGGACAAGCAGAAGTTGACGAGACGCAGCCAGTCGAAGAGTCCGAAGAGGACTTAGAGGCAGCGGCTTCTGAGGAGGATGAGTCTGGTGTGGAAGACGCGCCAGATGAAGAGACCCCAGAGGAACAGTCAGGGGAAGAGGAAGAGCAAGAGGAGCAAGAACAGCCACAGACTTTCACTGTCAAAGTAGACGGCAAGGAAGTTTCTGTCACGCTAGACGAGCTTCAGAAGGGCTACTCCAGGACTCAGGACTACACTCGGAAAACGCAGCAAATTGCCGAAGTGCGAAAGCAAGTCGAGCAAGAGACCCATGCAGTCCGAGCCGAGCGTGAGCAATATGCTCAATTGTTGGGAGCATTGCAAGCCCAACTTCAGTCTTCAGAGCCTCAAGTCGATTTGGAACGTCTTTACCATGAAGACCCGATCGAATGGGTGAGGCAAAAGGAAGTCATGCGGGAGAGACAAGAGAAATTAGGTGCTATTCAGTCTGAACAGCAGCGACTTGCTCAAGTGTCCCAGTATGAACAGCAGCGCGCCATGGAAGCCCAACTTGCCAGCCAGCAAGAAGCTCTATTGGCAGCCTTACCTGATTGGAAAGACCCCAAGAAGGCAAAGGCCGAAAAGGCGCTGGTGATTGAGTCTGCGAAGGCAGCAGGCTTTACCGATGAAGACTTGAAGAGCGTTTACGACCACCGACTGGTCCTGTTGTTGCGTAAAGCAGCACTGTTTGACCAGATGGTAAGTAAACGCCAAGGCATTAAGCCTGTGGTGAACAATGGCCCACGAACAGCCAAGCCTGGTGCAGCTGGTCGGGTTTCGACAACAACTGAGAGTACGCGAGCAAAGCAGCGTCTTGCAAAAACTGGCCGTATAGATGATGCGGCTTCTGCAATTGAACTCTTATTGAAATGAGGAAATTATGGCTATCGTAAGTAACACGTTCTTGACCTATAGCGCCAAGGGCATCCGCGAAGACTTGAGCAATATCATCACAAATATTGCACCGGAAGAAACTCCATACATGAGCAACATTGGCCGTGAAAACGTGTCAAACGCTTTGTTTGAGTATCAGACCGATACATTGGCCGCAGCTGCTGCCAATGCACAACTTGAGGGTGACGATGTTGCATCGTTTGACTCTGTGACTGCTACTGTGCGTATGCAAAACTATGCACAGATTTCACGCAAGACAATCATCTTGTCAGCTACTGAAGAAGTAGTGAACAAGGCAGGGCGTCGCAGTGAGCTGGCCTACCAAATCGCGAAGCGTGGCGCGGAATTACGTCGCGACCAAGAATTCGTGATGTTGAATGGCGGCATTGCTGTTGCTGGTGATTCCACCACAGCTCGCGTGACTGCTTCTTTGGGTGCGTTTATCAAAACGAACACTGACAAGCAGACCAATGGTACTGATCCATCTTACACAACGCTGCCAAACAGCGCCCGTACAGATGGCAACGTGCGCACATTCACTGAAACCATTTTGAAAAATGTGATTCAGAAAGTGTGGACACAAGGCGGTACACCTAAGATTTTGATGTGCGGCCCTGTTAACAAACAGCGCGTGTCAGGTTTCTCTGGTATTGCTTCTAGCCGTTTCAACATTGATGGCGGTGCAAAGCCTGCCACACTGGTTGGCGCGGTTGACATTTATGTTTCAGATTTTGGGAACGTACAGGTCATTGCAAATAGATTCCAGCGTGAGCGTGATGCATGGGTGATCGATCCTGACTACGCCAAGATGACAGTGCTGCGCCCTTACCAGCAAGTCGAATTGGCCAAGACTGGCGATGCTGAAAAGCGTATGCTGATCGTTGAGTGGGGTCACAAAGTGTTGGCTGAAAATGCCCATGGTTTGGCAGCAGACCTGATTACTTCCTAATCGGAAGGTAAATGGAAAGGGCCAGGGAAACTTGGCCCTTTTTTAAAAATGATTCACAAAAGACTTTTTGACCAAAACAAAGAACAAGGCATCACACGCATCTGGCATGAGAACACCGATACAGGCGATGTGACCATTGAGACCCAGCAAGATGTCACAGCGGTGATTGAGGCCAACAAGGCCATCTATAACGCTGTGGATGAGAAAGCGGCATGGAAAGGTGAATGGCACTTGGTGGCATCCATCCCCGAATCCCTTTATTACAAGATGAAGGCCGAGGGCAAGATCGATGACCAGGAGTACATGAAAAAATGGCTCAACGACTCTGACAATCAATTCTTTAGAACAAGACCTGGAAAAGTATGAACTACATTGCAGTCTGCACCCCTGCCCGTGATCAGGTCCACACCAACTACACCTATTGCATGGTGAATATGGTGGCCTATCACACGCTCAACACCACAGACGCAATCAGTCTGAAATTGATGCAAGGCACAATTATCCAAAACCAAAGGGCTGACCTTTGCTTGGATGCCATGAGAGAGGGCTGCACCCATATCCTTTTCATTGACTCGGACATGACATTCCCCCAGGACATGGTCCAAAGGCTCTTGAAGCACGACAAAGAGATTGTGGCTGCCAACTGTGCCAGGCGCAGAATGCCCACCGGCCCAACTGCCCAGAACTATGACGCTGATGGCAAGCGCCAGTCGGTCTACACAATGCCAGAATCCACCGGATTGGAAGAGGTGGGAAGCATTGGAACGGGCATAATGCTGATCAAGCGCGAGGTGTTTGAGGGCATGAGCGAGCCATGGTTTGATATGCCATGGCAGACCACCAGAGGCTACATGGGTGAGGATGTGTTCTTTTGTAAGAAAGCGCAAGAGCTGGGTTACAAAGTCTACATCGACCATGATGTCTCAAAGGAAATTGGCCACATTGGCACATTTGAATTTCGCCATGAACACACTTGGATTGTGAAAGAAGAGATGGAAAAAGAGGCCCAATAATGGCACTGACAACCTATACAGAGCTGAAGACATCCATTGGTGACTGGCTTAACCGGTCGGACCTGACGACAGCCATTCCTGACTTTATCTCTTTGGCCGAAGCACAAATCGAAAGAACACTGCGCACCAGGCAGATGATTGTCAGGGCCAATGCGTCTTTTGACGCGCAGTATGGCGCAGTGCCAAGCGACTTTCTTGAGACCAAATCTCTCAAGCTCACAAGCACAAACCCACAGACCCCATTGCAGTTTTTGAGCATTGATGCCTTGGACAATGAGGCGGCCAATTACACGGCCAGTGGCAAACCCAAATTCTTTGGTGTTGTTGGTGGCCAATTCCGAATTGTCCCAACACCCGATGCAAATTACACAACTGAGCTAACCTATTACGCAAAGTTGACAAAGTTATCAAGTAGTGTGGCCAGCAATTGGCTTTTGGCATCAAGCCCAGACATTTATCTGTATGGAGCATTGCTCCAAGCTGCACCATACTTGCAAGATGATGCGAGAATCCAGACATGGGCAACGCTGTATGAGCGAGCCTTAAATGATTTACAAACTGCCGATGATCGCGGTGCATCTTCTGGCGGTGCATTACTGACCCGTGCAAAGACTTTTGGATAAGGACTAGACCATGTCATCTTTCAGCGACTACAGCGAAAACCTAGTTTTAAATTTTCTATTTACAACGAACACGGCAACCCGCCCCACTGCCTGGTATGTTGGCCTATTCACGGCTGCACCAAGCGACACGGGTGGCGGCACTGAAGTGTCTGGCAGCGGCTACGCACGGGTGGTGACTGGCACGATCTCCGGCTCTGGCACGGCCACAACATTCACTAATGCAGCGGCCATCGAGTTTGCAGCTGCCAGCGGTGGAAACTGGGGATCAGTGGGCTGGGCCGGCATCTTTGATGCAAGCACATCAGGAAATTTACTCGCCTGGGCGCCATTGACCACAGCGCGCACCATCAATGATGGCGATGTCTTGCGCATCCCAGCTGCATCCTTGAGCATCACTTTGGCCTGATATGGCAGCCTATGGATCGGGGAATTTTGGTGTTGGCCAATACTCTGATCCGAGGGTAGGCTACGGGTACGGCTCTTATGGCAAGGGCAACTACTCCAGAGGCACATTTGAGCCTGCTGTAAACATTACAGCCACATCCACCATGTCGGTGGGTGCAGGGGTCATTTCCAATGTCGCGGTGGCCATCAGCGCCACATCCACCATGTCGGTGGCAGCCACTAGATTCACATTTGGCGCTTTGGCAATATCTGACACCAGCACATTGGTGGTCAATGCCAATTCAATTCTTAGAGCAAGTCTGGCGATATCAGACACAAGCACCATGGCCGTCAACGGCCTGCGCTATGCCATAGGTGCGGCCACCATCAGCGACACAAGCACCATGGCCGTGGCTGGGGTGCGTTATGCCATTGGTGCAGCTGCCATCAGCGACACATCAACTTTGGCGGTGGGCGGTGTCAGATACGCCATTGGCGCAGCCACCATCACAGACACATCGACACTGACAGTCTCAACCAGCATCATTGGCAATTCTGGCTTTGCAGTGACTGGCACAAGCACTTTGGTAGTGAATGCGCAGCGCAGGCAGTCTGGTGCTGTGGCTTTTACAGAAACATCATCCATGGCGGTCAATGCAAGACTAAAATGGGAAGCAGAAAGTGACACGACAGAAAGTTGGTCTGGGATATCTGATAATTCAGAGACCTGGACACCAATCTCTGATCAGTCAGAAACATGGACTGCAATTAGTGATTCAAGTGAAACTTGGACTCCAATTGCTGATAATAGTGAATCTTGGCAAATTGCCGCATGAGGTGAAAAATGGCTGATACAACCACCACGAATCTATTGCTGACAAAACCAGAAGTTGGTGCATCTACCGACACCTGGGGAACAAAGATCAATACCGATTTGGACAGCATTGACGCATTGTTTGATGCTGGTCCATTTTTAAAAGTCAGCAAAGGTGGAACGGGCGCAGGCACAGCTGCTAATGCGCGCACGGCCCTTGGTTTGGTGATTGGAACAAATGTCCAGGCTTGGGATGCTGACCTAGACACCTGGGCTGGCAAGACTGCACCAAGCGGGACTGTGGTCGGAACGACAGACACCCAGACGCTGACAAATAAAACAGTCGAGGCTGGCACATTCACAAACGGCTACACCGAAGAGGTGAATACGGCCAACACATCCACGGCCTACACAATCAGCCTGGCTGATGGCTCATTTCAAGTTTTAACCCTGACAGGCAACGCAACGATTACCATGCCAACGGCCACGGCTGGAAGGTCTTTTATTCTTTTGCTGAAGCAAGATGCCACAGGCTCACGCACAGTTACTTGGTCTACTGTTTATTGGCCAGGCGGTACTGCACCAACAATCACCAGCACAGCATCCAAGCAAGATATTTATTCATTCTTTGCTGATGGTTCAAAATGGTATGGCACGACAGTTGGTCAGAACTTTACCTACTAAGGACTGAATAATGTTTGCAGCAGGTAAAACAGCAGCAGTCTCTGGCGCAGGGCCAGACGCACAGTTTAACTACGTCACTATGCTCTTGCATGGCGATGGGACTAATGGCGCACAGAACAATACGTTCCTAGACAGCAGTACAAATAACTTCACCATCACCCGCAACGGCAATACAACCCAAGGTTCTTTCTCGCCTTATGGGTCTAATTGGTCTAACTTCACTCCATCATCGGCATATTTTTATACTGCTTCATCTGCAAATTTAAATTTAGGTGCGGGTTCATTTACTTTGGAGTTTTGGGTAAATCCATCTGCTTTAACAAATGAAGCACGAATGGTTACTGTTGAAGGTTCTTCAACCATCGGTATGATTATGGGTGGCGGTGGTGCTGGTGGCTCAAACACCGACATTCAAGTTAATCAATTTGGTACTGCAACCCTATTAAATGCAAGTTCTGTTTTAAGCGTTGGAACATGGACTCATGTTGCTGTTACATATAACGGAACTACATCAACTCTTTGGGTTAATGGTGTTTCTCAAAATACTGCTTCTGGAAGCGTATTCCCAAACTCAAATAGTTCTGTAACAGTATTTGGCTCTGTCAATTATGCAAACTCAGCATTTAAAGGGTACATATCAAACCTTAGACTTTTAAAAGGAACTTGCCTTTACACAACATCGTTTACGCCAAGCACAACGCCTTTGACAGCAATCACCAATACTGCTTTATTGACTTGCCAAAGCAATCGTTTTTTTGATGCTTCAGCAAACGCATTTGGTTTTACTTTCTCAGGCTCACCAAGCGTTCAACGCTTCAACCCATTTGGTACTTCTACCGCCTACTCCACAAGCGTGATTGGTGGGTCAGGGTATTTTGATGGTAGTGGTGACTATTTAACTGCGCCTGATGACGCATCATTAAATTTATCTGCTGACTTTACTGTCGAGGCATGGGTTAATCTTGATAACATATCTTCTGAGTATTGTGTTTTCCATAACCATACTTCAAATGTTAATGGTGTTGCTGTAACTGTCAATAGTGGTGCGCCAAGACTTCTTTCTGGTAATGGTTCTTGGTCTGTAATATTGGATTCTAGTATTACCATAAAACCAAACACATGGAATCACATTGCAGGGACTAGAAGTGGGAATACTTACACTATATGGGTAAATGGTGTTTCGGGTGGAACAGCGTCATCAGCAACAACGCCCTCATATAGTGGTGGCGCACAAATTGGTAGGTTCATCTCAAGCGCACCACTTGCTTTTCCTGGCTATATGAGCAATCTGCGTGTGGTCAAAGGCACTGCGGTTTACACAACTACATTTACGCCAAGCACAACGCCATTGACTGCAATTAGTGGTACATCTTTGCTTTTGTACTACACCAATGGCGCAATCTTTGACAACGCCATGATGAACGACTTAGAAACTGGTGGTAATGCACAGATTTCTACAAGTGTTAAGAAGTATGGAACAGGGTCTATTGCGTTTGATGGTACTGGTGATTTCTTAAAATTTCCTAAAATGGGAGCACTTGGCTTTGGAACTGGAAACTTTACAATTGAAATGTGGGTTTATCCAAATGCAAATCAAGCATCTTATGCTCAATTACTAAATAAAGGCCCATCAGAGATTTTTAATCTTGGGTTTTATCCATCAACTACACAATTAAATTTTTACAATGGTGGATTTTTAATTTCTGCATCTAGTTCTTTAACTATTGGCGCATGGACTCATGTTGCTTTAGTAAGAAATGGAACTACCTTAACGCTTTATCAAGGTGGAGTTTCTGTTGGTTCTGCAACATATACAACAGATGCTCCAGACAATTATGGACATATTGGATGTAGTGTCAATGAGGCAGCTTATTTTTTTAATGGTTACATTGATGACTTAAGAATTACTAATGGTATTGCCCGATACACAGGAACATTTACACCTCCAACATCAGCACTCTCAGACACAGGCCCATATTAAGGAACATCATGCAAATTGCAATCTTAACTAGCCCCATTACAGTAGGCGATTATCGTGAACTGTTTAGCAATACATCATTCAACGCTAATGGCCCAAGCGATGAATTCTTGACTGCCAACAACGCTAAGAAGGTCAATGCTTTCAAAGCCCATGACCGACTGACACAAAAGTTGGTTTCATGCTCTGCCTATGATGATGGTGAGTTTGTTTCTGTCGTTCAAGTGGCTGACATGAGTGCTGAAGAAATCCAAGCAGCTAAAGACTCTGCAATGGCTAACATTCGTGGTCAACGTAACCAGTTACTCAAGGATTGTGATTGGACTCAGATTGCTGATTGCACCATCCCTAAGAAGGCTGAGTGGACAACATATCGTCAGACTTTGCGTGATTTGCCTAGCACTATCACAGAGCCTAGAACCTTTACTGATTGGCCTCATAACCCTGATTGGGTTGAGCGTAACTTCTAAGGTGAATCATGGAAAACGAAGTT
>Ga0209354_10000044_pt1 | contig 60470 bp, 84 predicted proteins | sample LauGreSpBDMM15DD_2_FD_187562 | JGI IMG/M metagenome (GOLD analysis project Ga0209354, IMG submission 187562) | Freshwater lake microbial communities from Lake Michigan, USA - Sp13.BD.MM15.DD (SPAdes) (version 2) | ecosystem: Environmental > Aquatic > Freshwater > Lake | place: Lake Michigan...
AATTATTTATTGCTGAAAATGATCTACCTTGTATTTCAATTGTAACACTAACATATAACCGTCCTGAATTTATTCCTTTAGCTAAATATTCATATTTAATTCAATCATATCCAGCTGATAAATTAGAATGGGTTATTGTAAATGATGGTGAAACAATTGAAGAACAATTAATTGGTATACCAAATGTAAATTATATTCAATTAGATAAAAAATTAAATATTTCAGAAAAAAGAAATATTGGGGTATTAAATTCTATGTATTCATATATTTGTATGATGGATGATGATGATGTTTATCCTAATAATTCTATTCTAGCTAGAATTTCTATGTTATTAAAAACACCTGAAAAGGAATGTGTTTTTTGCACAACTATACCATGCTATGATATTGAAAAGAAGATTTCATTTATGAATGTTCCACCTCTTACATTAGAAATGTCTGAACGAGTATCTGAAGCAACTCTATGTTTTAAGAAAACATTTTGGAATGAAAGAGAATTCAAAGATGAAATTGCGGAAGGAGACAAATTTATTCGTGGTCGCGAACAAATGTGTCGTGAAATTTCTCCACAAGAGGTTATAGTTTCATTGGTTCATCATAAAAATGTTTCTTCAAGAAAAATTGCTGGTGAAGCTAATGGTTGTCATTATGGATTTTGTGATGAATTATTTTTATTAGTTAATGAAATTGGTATTAAAAGTGGAACATCCCTCGGCGACGGTGAGTGCGTTTCTTAGAACGACGACGACCACCCACAGGAGCAGAATTACCAGCAGAACCGTTTACCGAAGCAGAATAACCTTCTACTGCCCCACCACCACGCATCTTTAATCCTTGTTTAGCTAACATACGACGAACAGTCTTTTTCTTAACTAAACGTAATTTCTTAGAACGATGACGACGACCACCAGTTACATCAGCAGGAGAAGCACTATTGGGACCCATGTTTAATTCAACCATTTTTATACTTTAAAGAAGAGAATTTTTAAACGAGGTCTAAGAAGAACAAGTTAAACAAGGTTCAACAGTAAACTTTTGTGCTGATGCTACCCCCCTAGTTCTCAAATAATAACAACCAGTTTTCAAACCAGATTTCCATGCATAGAAATGCATTGATGTTAGTTTAGAATATGAAGGTTCTTGAGCAAATAAGTTAAGAGATTGAGATTGACAAATAAATGGTCCACGATCACAAGACATATCTATTAAAACTTTTTGTGGAATTTCCCATACAGTTTTATATAGACCTTTTAGATCACTAGGAATACATTCAAGAGATTGAATTGAACCATTATTTGCAATAATTTGTGTTCGAACATCTGTAGTCCACATATCTCGTTCTACAAGATCTTTAACTAGATATTTATTAATTACAATAAAATCACCTGCCAAAACTCTTCGTGAATAAATATTTGAAGTAAATGGTTCAAAACATTCATTATTACCAAGAATTTGTGATGTTGAAGCTGTAGGCATCAAAGCTACCATTAGGGAATTACGAACACCACATTTAGCTTTATTTCTCAGAGTAGCCCAATCTAGGCTTGCCTCAGTAATAGGTGTTTGATTCCACATATCAAATTGTAGAATACCTTTAGACATTGGTGAACCTTGGAATGAAGGATACCAACCAGGTTGAGTAAGACCAAGATGTTGATATTCAGTTGTATCTTGACATCTTTCTACAGAAGCTTCCAAAGCAGCATAATAAATATGTTCAAAGATTTCTCTATTTAATTTCTTTGCAGCTTCTGATGTCCATGCAATTCTTAGAATAGCAAATACATCTGCCAAACCTTGAACACCAATTCCAATAGGACGATTTCTAAAATTAGATTTAGCACATTCTGGTGTAGGATAATAATTTTTATCAATAAGAATATCTAGATTCTTTCCCAAGATTTTAGTATATTTTCTAAGCAAATCAAAATTAAATACACCATCAACAATAAATCTTGGTAGTGCTAGAGATCCCAAATTACATACTGCAGTTTCATCAGAAGATGAATATTCAATGATTTCGGCACAGTTTCCGGTAAGAATACCATTAAATACACCAGCATTATTCAAAGGTTCAGTAAAGCAATAAGTATCATCATATCTTTCATTATTTACAATACAACTTACTTTTACGTATTGTTCAGCATCACGTTGTGGTTCACGTTTTACAAATTTTAGACGTTTAGGAGAAAATCCAAGTTCTGCTAGTTTATATAGACCAGATGATGAAACAAGAATACGCCACAAAGGTTTGCAATTGTATTCTTTCTTTCCACCTCGTCCATCGGGAAGAATCGTCATTCTTTCGTCGAAACATTTTGATACTTTACTTTGAACTCCCATAGTTAGAAGCATAAGTCTGATTTTATCAAGAAAATTATACTCAATGCTACAAATTTGAATAGATTCATTTGTTCCATTTCTTGCAATACTTCCATCTGCATCACAAATTCCTTCAAACCATCTCATTCTAATTTCCAATGAATAATTGATAGGAACTTCAAACTTTTGAGGAATATCATCTGGCAAACATGAATTTAGTCTACCCGAAGCATCTTCAATTCCAGACATACTTTTAATATCTAGAAACTCAACGAGTTTCTTTTTATCTCCATAAAGGCAACAAATTGGTCTTCCATTAGAATAAGTCCCGTCTCCGCAAAAGAATCCGTGTGTATAAGGATACTTAAATGATGAATCGGTAAATGCACATAGTGGTGCTTCAAACTTTTTCAAATTCATTCCTTCTTCAAGATTTTGTGCTTCAACTCTTGTAGAATTTTTTAGATTTTTATTATCATGATAAGAATCTTGAAGTATAAATTTGTGATATGGAGTGCATGTTAGAGAAGCACCGTTACTCAAATAAACTTCAATTAGTTTTTGATTTTCACCAGTTTTCTTAATAGTTGTAGCGGACCAATTATCTCCATTCCATACACGAACAGTTTGTCCTTCCAATTCTTTAATTTCAAAATAACCATTATCTGTAAGAATTAAAGTTTCGGGAGCAACGCAGAGATTTGAAGATTTAATTACACCTAGATTTTTCTGATTTGATTTAGAATTTGCAGCATCTTTATAGCATAGATAAGGCATACCAGTTTGAATTTGTGAATCCATAATAAGTCTCCAAATTTCAGTAGCTTTAACTTTCTTACCTTTCTTTTCACATTCATATTTAAGATACAATTCTTCAAATTCTTGACCGTAAGTATCTGCTAGATTAGGACATTGCGAAGGACACATCAAAGTCCAATGAGAATCTTCTTCTACACGTTTCATAAATAGATCAGGAATCCACAAAGCATAAAATAAATCACGTGCACGTTCTTCTTCTGAACCTTGATTCAATTTTAGACGAAGGAAATCTTCAATATCTGAATGCCATGGTTCTAGGTAAATAGCAAATGAACCATTACGTTTACCACCTTGATTCACATATTTTGCAGTATCATTAAATACTTTTAGCATAGGAACAATACCAGTAGATTCACCTTGCGTTCCATTAATTAGAGAACCACGTCCACGAACATTATGAATATTTAGACCAATACCACCTGCCCATTTAGAAATTTGTGCACAATCACTTAGAGTATCATAAATTCCTTTAATAGAATCTTCTTTCATTTTTTGTAGAAAACATGATGATAGTTGAGGTTTGTGAGTTCCTGAATTAAATAGAGTAGGTGTTGCATGAATAAAATATCCTAGAGATAAAGCATCATAACTTTCTTTTACAAGAGGAAGATTCTTTCCATGTAGTTGAATAGCTACACGCATCCACAAATGTTGTGGACGTTCATTTTTCAAGAGATAAGCTTTTTCCAAAGTTTTAAATCCAAAATAATCAAAGATATAATCACGTGAATAATCAATCATTTCTTGAAATTGTGGAAGTTCAGATAACGTCTTATATTCAGATGAAACATTCAAATGTTCTACACATTCTTTTAGTGTAGAAGGAGTATTTTTATGATGATTAGATACTAGAATACGTGATGCTAGATAACCATAATTAGGATGATGACGTGATTGCATTGTAGCAGCAGTTTCAGCTGCAAATTCATCTAGTTTAGATGTCAACATATTATTCTCAAGTTGTGAGCATACTTTTTGTGCTACAAGATCTGGATTAACATATTCAAGACCTTGAGCTAGTTTACGAATTCTTTCAGTGATTTCATCGAAACTTACTGGAACTACAGAACCATCGCGTTTAATAACATTCAAGGATTCCATTCTTTTATTTCTATTATTCGGCTAACAATAAAATCCGTTATTAAAAATAAGAGATGTTTAAATTATCAACGGGTCCTTTTAGAAGGGCTTTAGGTATTCCATCAACTGGGAAAAATTTCGTAGAAAAAATTGTTTCTATGTCACCTCCACATATTCAAGAAGAACTTGGAAGATATTTAAGTATGCGTTGGGAGTCTCGAATTTTAAAAATAGGAGGAAAAGACTTTGTTCAATTGATTGATGAACATCCTGTTTTAATGAGATTAATTCAACAAGAACTTAAAAAAATTCCAGCAGATCCACGACAAGCTAGAGTAGCTCTAATGGGAGTTGTCGATAATATTGTAATGACTAATCCAAATAGTCCAATTTTAGATTTGGTTGATGGGTTTACATATTTTAATAAAGTGGCTAATTTATTGCCTGAAAGATATAAAAAATTTATTATTAAAAATATGGCTATGTTTTGGGTAAATAGACCACATAAAGATAGAGGAGCTGATCATATGATATCTTTACTTAAAACTCCATGTATTCAAGAAGTTATAAAAACACAACGTGAAGTATTAAAACGAGGTGAAAGAGGGTTAAATGAACGAATAGCTTCTGGAGCATCACAGAAAGAAATTGATGCGGATACAGAAAGAATTTGTGCAACAATGGCTCTAGCATTTTCCCAAGGTATTGATTCAGTAATGGATACAGATTTTTGGTCTGATAAAGATGGAAAATTAATTGGTATAAAAAAACATAGAAATACTGAAATTGGACAAAATTGTGGTGTTGGATTTTTTCCAGATGGTAGTGATGCAGATTTTCCTGCAGTTCCACCTCCTCCAAATGCAGTAGATAATGGAGGAGTTAAAGAAGGTGAATCTCCTTTAGCATTTGCTCCTTTACCTCCCCGTTCTATGCAAGTTGGAAATATACGTGCAAATCCTCATCTACCATTACCACCTTATGTTAATCGCCCTGCTTTTCCTCCAGTTCTTCCTTCTGCACCTCCAACACCATTCACAAATTATCTTATACCTCTTCCTTCTGTTTCATCATTTCCTAAATCACGTCTTTCTACAGTTCCAGAACAAACAGGTAGTTCAAGACGTAAAACTAGACGTAAAAATAAAAATAAGAAAAATCGTAAAACGCGCTCACGTAGATAATTTAACTTGTAAATGCATAGATTGCATTTCATTAATAAATAATCCTGCACAATAAGGCATTTCTAATTTATTTGTTTGTTCAGATGAATCTAAATTACCAGTTTCTTTATTAAATAAAAATTCATGTTTATCTGAACGTTCCATCATACTTTCTTGAATAAATGCAGATATTCCATGTGATAGTAAAGCATCACGTTCCATTTCTCCTATACGTAATCCACCATCTTGTGCTCTTCCTTCTAAAGGTTGATGTGTCATTAATGTTCTTGGACCAGTAGATCTATAATTAATTTTATCTGAAACCATATGTTTGAAACGTTGATAAAATGTAGGTCCCATAAATATTTCAGATTCTATAAGTTCACCAGTTTGTCCATTATATAAATATTCATTTGAATAAGGATGATATCCTAATTGTAATAACATTTCTTTAGTATCATGAACTCTATTTTGTGTTGAAAAAGGAGTTCCATCCATAAATGAACCTAAATGACATGCAATTTTTCCGCCCATTGTATCTAGAAATTGTCCTATTGTCATACGTGAAGGTAATGCATGTGGATTCAATATTAAATCTGGTCTTAGACCTCCCGAAGTCGTAGGCATATCTTCTTCATTCATTAAAATACCACAAGTTCCTTTTTGTCCATGTCGTGATCCAAATTTATCTCCTACAATTGGATGACGTCCTTCAGAAATTCTAATTTTTACACCTTGAAGACCTTCTTGTGTAGTATATCTATATACTGAATCTACAATCCCAATATTGCCTTTTTTAGGTGTTACTGAAATATCTTTGTAAGATTCTATTATTCCATGCATATTAACTTTTGGTGAAACAATACCTAATAAAATTGTATCAGGATATACTCTAGAACCAACCTTAATAATTCCATCTGAATCTAGGTATCCATATTCTTTTCCAGGTTTTCTAGCAACATTTTCACGGAATTTAGGTTCAGTAGCTAAATTTGTTATTATTGTATGAGTTTGTGTAGTATAATCAACAATTTCTTCTGAGAAATCATAAGAATGATAAGATGTTAAATCAAATAATCCTCGTTCAACTGCAGCTTTATTTAGAATAATTGAATCTTCTTGATTATATCCTCCATAAATTCCTATAGCAACAATAGCATTTTCTCCATAAGATATACATCCACCAGCTAAAATTTTTTGTGTAGCCCATGTTTGTGTTAATGGTCGTTGAACGTAATGTGCATGAACAGCTAGAGTATCAAAACGTTTATCAAATGCAGTATTAAACCATGAACATGCAGCCTTAATTTGTTGTGCTGAAAACATATTACGTGGAGCTTGATTGTGATCTATATATGGATTAATACTTGCAGATGCAGATAAAATAGTTGTTCCATGAATTTCTGAGGGTAAATCAGAAAATGGTTCCATTGAAATTTTTAATGTTTCAGTTTCTGAAGCATCTACAAGATCCATATATGGTTCTAAAGATTTCCATGATTTTCCTTTCACTAATTCGGGTCTTACATTTTCTTGATAAATATATCGCATAGGTCTACCACCATCACATTGAATTATATATTCATTATCTAATCTATTCCATGCTAAAGAAATAGATTTATCTAATTCTAAATTTCGTCTTGCTTTTATTAATCGTTGATGAAATACTTCAGTATCTTGAATAATACCAACTAAATCAGAATTTATAAATACCTTTGTCCATAAAATATTCCACATATTAGGATTTACAACATTTATTGGTATAACTTCTTTAAAAATAAATTCCTTAATTTTTTTAACTGAAGAATGTGTAGAAATTTTACAAAATAATGCAAGAGATTTAATTATACCAACTGATTTTCCATCAGGATTATCTATAGGACATGCAAAACCCCATGATGATGTATGTAACTTACGAATTCCTAAAACTTTAATATCTTTAGGAACATCTAATGAAATTCTTCTTAAATGTGAAATTGTTCCAAGATAAGATATACGTGAAAGAACTTGTGCAACACCAGATACACCATCCCACATTCCTTTAAAAGATTTTTCATATTCTTGTAAAAACATTCGTTGTTTCCAATAAATTGAAAACTTTTCTTCTTCAATTAATTTTACTAGATTTTTTCCCTTATATGTTTGACGTTCAAATTCTACACGACTATCTAATAATGTAGTCATTAATCCAGAAATTTCACGATAAATTCTTCTGAATTCTCTAAAGCATAAATCTCCTGAAGTTGACATTCTTTTAAATTTAAAATGATCACGATCAGAATTTTCTTTACCTAATACAGTATCCATAGCCATTTTTAACATATGACCTAATAAATATCCCTTTCTTCTAAAAAAAGAAGAAATTGATTCTTCTTGCTTTTCACAATGTGGGAACAATTTAGAATATAAATTTGTAAATACAGCACCATTACCTCGTGTTCTAGTTTCTCTTCTTAAACATAATAAATTCATATCTTGAGTTTGATCATCTTCTTTTGCAAGTTCTTTTTCTATAAAACGTTCATGTGATAAAATAAGTTCTAAAAATATAGAATCATATACAGTTCTATCTAATACACCTGCTAAGGTAACATCATAAATATCACGATCAGTAGTAAATCCCAAGGCATAAAATAAAGAAATTAATGGAATTGGATTAGAAAACCCAGTTGTTGTAAATGTAGCTAATCTACTTGTAGAAAAATTACCATAATCTTTTTCTTTTGAAATAATTTGTTTATCATTTTCTCTTTTATTTTCAGGAGGAATACAAAGTAAATGTCTTGATCTTATAGTTCCATCTTCAGATTCTGAATAAATTCCACAAATAAATTCAAATTGATTTTCTTTTGCATTTTCTTGAAGAACAGATTGTAATTCTTTTTCAGATGAAGTTCTTAATTTATCTTGAGTTGGTGGTCTAATACGTTTTTTACAATAAAATATATTTGGAGCTAAAGCTTCTTGAGTTAATAAAACACGTTCTTGTCCTGTAATAATAAAATATCCACCTAATTCAAATCTACACTCACCTACTGAATATAATTCTGGAGGTGTCATTCCACGCAAATAACATAATGAACTTTTTAATAAGAGGGGAATTTCACCTAATAAAATATTTTTAAAATTACGAGTTTCTTCAGAATCTGAAAATATATATTTGATATCTATATCTGCTCTTATTTCAAAAGAATAAGTTTTATTTTCTAATCTACATGAATGTGGTAAAATAGAAATTTCATCTTCAGGTGATTTAAAAAATATTTGTGTTCCTTCAATACCACCTATCCAAATTTGAATCTGTCTATCATCATCTAAATTTAATTTTAGAGGATTAGATTCTTTAATAAATATTGGTATCTTTTTCTCAATAAAATCATTAAATGAATCTAATTGATGTCTAATCATTAAATTCGGAATATCATTTAAATAAGTTTCAATGACATGTCTAGCAATATCCATTCTTGTATATTAACAAGAATGGATATGAAAACAATAATCGTATCAATTTTATTTACATTAATAATATTTTTAGTATACAAATTTGTATTAAATCCTCAAATTGTTGATAAACAATCAAGTCAATGTCCTACAAATTGGACATATTCTGCACCTTTATGCACTCCTGATTATGAAACATCGTGTTCTGCATTTAACCCTTCTAAGATGACTTCAAAAGCTGATAGAATTTCTTTTGCTGAAAGTTGTGGAGTTCAATGGTCTTAATTATAACACATAACTACGTAATACACCAAAAGCAATACTTGCTAGAAAAGCATAACCTAATCCAGACAAACCAAATCTACTATAAAATAAATATGCAGGAATTAAACTTAAAAGCATTTCACCAACAAAAACTGTTTGATTTCTTGGTTGTGGAAAAACTCTTGAAACTATTGCAGCAACAACTACAAATCCAACTGTCCAAATTCCAATAGATGGCCATAATGAATAACCAAATTTACGAGAAGGATAATAAGCTAAGGCAGAACTACCTGCAGTTAATACTAATGCTCCAACAATATCCATTTGTATTAATTTATAGAGAAAAAAATATGATTACTAAATAATATGTATTCAGAAACTAAAAGACCAGAAACATTAAATGATGTCATTGGTCATCAAGAAATAAAAATTAAATTAGAAACTTATTTAAAATCCGATTTTAAAGGTGCTGTATTTTTAGTAGGTTCACCTGGTATTGGAAAAACAACCTTGGCTTTATGTGCTGCAAGAACATTTAATTTTGATCCCTTAGAAATTAATGCTTCTAAAATGTTGAGATCTTTTGATGATGTTGAAAAATTACGTAATTCGAATTTATCATCAGTTAATATTCAATCTTTTATACGAGGAGATTTTCAACGTAAAACATGTTTAATTTTAGATGAAATTGATGGATCAGATCCACATGCACAAACAAAATTAATTGATTGGATACGTGATGATAAACGTGTAGTTCCAATAATTTTAACAGGCAATGAATTTCCTATAATATTTAAAAATAATCCTATAGTTGAAACTCTGAGATGTTTCCCACCTAATCCTGAATTAATAACAAAAATGTTTCCTGAAATTGGAGACATTGATGAAATAATTAAAGAATGTCGTCATGATTTAAGAAGAATATTTCATCGAATTCAATATGGTTTATCATATTCAATACCATTATATCCTCTTCCACCTACTGGTTCTGCTCCTGAGCTGATATTTCTGTGGAAGCAGAAGATGTTTGATCTTCAGGATCCTCTCGAATATCTCTACGACAAACTGGACAACGCACACTTGCACCAAACCAAGTTTGAATGCAAGATCGATGAAAAGAATGTTGGCAAACGCGTAGGCGCACACCGGCAGAAGAAATGTCATCCTGACATATAGAACATTGTTGAAGAGAAGGATGAATATAATCTTCTAATTCTTCATCAATTTGTTCTTGAGTTGGAGTTACTAATACAGGATTATATGCTGCCGAATTTAATGAATTAAAACTGAATGGAAATGTAATTGTTACAGGAGTTTCTCTCAACATTGCAACAGAGATTAAATTAAGATAATTCATTTCAGTATTAAAAAATTGTTGAGTAAGTGCTTCACGTTGAGGTTGATTAAATAATGCCATATGTCTAAGATATTCGGTTCTTGCTTCTGCAAGTTCTTGAAGTAAATCTAAAAACATTTTATTAGTAATAGTTTAGAATTGGTAAATGTCTTTCAGATGTGAGTTTCAAACGTCTATCGTGTTTCTCCTGAATTACTTCATTAGTTAAAATTTTTAGTTCATGTGGCAAGTCTTTCATATCTTTGTTTAGACGTGCAATTTCTGAATACAACGTTCCCGTTGTTGTGTTGGATGCAAACAATATTTGGTCCAACAAATAATCAGATTGTTCTTCCGTAAGAACACGAGTGTTAATAATTTTTCTATAATTACGTAGTGACATTTTTTTAAGAAAAATAGTTACTTAAAATATATTCCATTTTAGCTACTTACGTGTAAAGAATGAATCTAAGGGACCTCTTTTTTCTTTACGTAAATATTGAGCACCAGTAAATAAAATTGAATCTAATTCTTTTTCTTTTAGAGAAAGAATTTTCAAGGTTTGTTCTTCTTGTGACAAATCAGGAAATTCAGGATATTTTTTAGGTTGATAACCAGATAATTGTTCAATACCTAAGGCAAATAATTGTGCAAGAGGATTTTGTATTTGATTTGTGATGTAAAAGTCTGTATCAGGTTTAAGATTTTTTTGTTTTACATAATCAATATTTTCTATACGTTCACCTTGTTTACCTGATCGTCCAGCTACATAAATGAAAGCTAGACGTTCACCAACTTGTGGAATATTTCCTGCATCTCTCAAAGTCATTCTATCAGCTAATACACGATGAGCAATTTGTGCAGGATTTTTATAATCATCACGTAACTGTTTAGTAATAATAAATTTTTCAATAGGAAATTCATTTTTGAGAACTTTTACTAAAGATTCTTTAACGAAAGATTCTGCGTTTTTCAAAGAACGTTGTTCCAATAAAATATCTAGAGCACCACCATAAATATCTTTTACGATAGGTGCAGAATCTCTTCTTTTTAAAGAAATACCCATAAATTTTCTTTTACATTTTGTTACGTCATCTTCATACATTAGACCAGCATATCTCTTTCTACAAAAGAGTAGAAATGGAAAGAATGTTTTTTCATAATCAATTTTATGTGCTATTCTGCATAAAGCACTAATACGTTTACCAACAATTTTTGCAATATCAATAGTTTCGGCGAGAGGTTTTTTGAAATCGACAAAGATAGAATCTGTATTATGGACAATCATAGATCCAATACCAGCTTGAAAGTGATGATTTTCAGTTGTTAAGTCATAAACATAACCCTCATATGGAATTTCATACATTTTTTTAATTGTATGAGCTTCTTTTCTTTGACGTTTACAACAAGTAATTCTATATATATGTTGTTTATCCATTCTAGTATTAATACTAATTTTATAATTAAGTTTTGTAGCTAGATAAGCAATTTGTGCACAAGTAGTTTCGTGCTTCTGATCTATTCTTGTTATTCCAGTTTTATCTCCATCTGCATCATATAAACCATCCCAGAAAGATTTTGCCATTTCAGAAGACCCATTCAAGATATACGTAGGAATATTTTTACGTTTATCTACATACATAAGTTCTCTATATTTTTGAATGAAAGGTTTAACTTTTCCAACAGGACTTAATTTATAAACTCCCGAACTTTCAATAGTATTATTAATTTTCCATTTGAGGTTAGGATATACTTTTTCACAAAGACTTTTATAAAATTCGAGAAGTTTCATATCTGCATTATTTAGAGCCCATGATGATTTCATTCCTGAAGGACATTCATATATTCCACACGAACCATCTCCCATAAAGAATCCCATAATACGTAATTCATCAAAGTTTCCTTCTGTTGAATTAAATTGTGGAATTTCATGATGCAATAAAGAATCTCCGATATTCAAATTTTTAGGAGAAATTTCTGTTCCATCTAGTTTCAATAACGAATGATCATCAGTTACATCTACTGAACCTCCGTGTGTCAATACACGAATAATCTTTTTATGAGAAGCTAGTTTATGCCGAATAACTCGTTTAATTTCTGTCCACCCTTTATCAGTCCACGAAAATACATTTTGTAGTTCACAATACTCTTTGTCCGAATCTAGACATTTTACCCATTTCATATCATAACCAAGTTCTTCAATACTTTTAATTTCAATTTGATCGTTAATTTTCAATGTTACAGGAGTATATGAAGTTACACTATCTCCGTATACAACTTCTCCACAGAATTCTTCTTCAGCAATTTTTTTTGCAAAGAGTAGTCTTTCACGTCCAATAGCAGTTGTGCAAGCAGCAACTTCAACTTTTCTAATAGGTGAAGTTCTTGAACCAGTTTGACCATAAATTGAATTTGCTACAGTTTTATATGCTAATTGCAAACCATTTAACACTGATTTTTGTGATTCATCTTGTTCAGTTTCCATTAGTTTACGTGTATCTTTTCTCATTTTCAAAAGTAACTTTAAAGTTCTAGGAATAAGACCTTCATGTTCTTGAACATAACCGCATGATTGTCTACCACCATGATGATCATAAGATACCTCATCAATTTTATATTTTTGCTTTAATTCTACAATTTGTTCATCTGTATATCCTTCTCTTGAAATTAATTTTCCTTGATCAGTATACGTTTTTACATATACTAGAGTATCAGGAGATAAATTATATGCAATCATATTTGAAGGATACAAAGAATTATAATCTAGAACTGCAATAGGATTATCAAGATACATACCAATTTTAGGTTCAATAACAATAGCACCTTCATATGAAATATCACCTTCAGCACATTCTTGTGTTTGAATAATTTGATCTTGTTTTGAAGCTTCATACAAAACAGCAGAATAAATACGAATACCTTGTCCACGATTAGCAAAGATATATTCTAATGGAACCTTACATACATCTGCCATACCACGAGAATTTGTTAGAACATCTAATTTTGCTAGTAAAGTTAAAACTAAATCACAATCTTGAATACAATATTTAGCAACTTCTCCTTTTTGTTCTACTGAACCATGATGAGAATCCATAATTTGTTTGATAGAAATATCATCTTTACAGAAAGACCATTCAAGTTTTTTTCGTTCTTCTTGAGAAAGATCATCAAATGTATTCAAATAATTTTCATCAGATAATTCAATAATAAATTTATTTTCAAAGATTTCTTTAACAAAGAATTTTTTACCATCAGCATAAGGATTTGAGGTATTAGTAACAATATCAAATTTTACATAATTTCCTTTAAATAATCCACGTGTAGATTTGGTATGAATTTCAAACATTCTAGTTTCTGCTCCAGAAATAATTATGATTTCTAAAACTTTATCACGTAAGAATACACCAGCAACATTATCTAGTTTATAAGAATCTAAATTAAATTCACGTCGGGCATACAATAAAAGATCTAGAGAAAGACGACCATTCATATCAAGATATCTAACTGCATATTTTCCTGAAGCTAATTCAAAAGTTTTAGATACAATTTGAGTAGTTTCACGTCCTAAATCAATTTCTAAATGATATTTTTCAAAACGATCATATAAATATCCATCATCAAATCCAAATGTATTATATCCTGTAATAATATCAGGTTCTTCAACTTTAATTAATTGTTGAAATTTCATTAGAAGATCACGTTCTCCTGAACAACAAATATATTTCAATGAAGGATCATCTGAAACTGCATTACCTGAAACTAAAACAAATCTTTCAACAGGTTCTAACAAATTATCAGTCCAACGAGTAGAAACACCAATTTGCATAATTTCTGATTTAGGATCTGAAGATTGTGGAAACCCAGATTCAGAATATACTTCTAAATCATAACACATAATATATAGTGGAATTTTACATTCTGTTGGATTTATTAGTGAATATTGAATTTCATAATAATCATAAGTTCCAGATTTCTTTTGTGTAAAATTAAATTCAAATGGTGATGAAGGTGAAATATTTCTTTCATGAATTAATTTCAAATAAGGAGGAAAATTAGATTCATATATTTGAGTTTTACTTGCAGATTTTTTCAATTCAGAAGCAAATAATTTAAAACCCCAAAGAGTTTCAAATGATAATTTATAAAACTTTTCTTTTTTTAATGAATTAAATCCTTTAATAACATCTTGTTTCAAAACTTCTTCTACGTAAAATTTAGGTGAAAATCCATTCTTAGTTTTAATTTTTGTAAAATCTGTTAATTCACGAATATAGAAATATGGTTTATAATTTACTAGACGAACTCGTGCAATGTCTCCTTCATGAGTTCGGCCATAAACATCAACTACATATTTTTTATCATCATGTTCTTTCCATGTTAAAGGTTGAAGTATCATTGCTTTTTATTACGCACATAACAAGAAAACGATTCCATTTTAAAATAGTAATGAAAACAAGAAGAGTTAAAATTAAACAATTTCTTTATAATCCTCAAAATCCTAAAAAATCATTTATAAATTAGACTAATATAAAATTAAAGAAAAGGGACGTCTAGGAATACTTACAGATTGTATGTTTACTACAAATAATGAAAGTGTTTATATTATGTTTTTTATCTGGGAATGAACTTGAAGATATTCGCGTTTGTATAGATTTTGATACTGCAATAAAATTTCTTGAAAAATATAAAAAATCACATCAAGTTCTTGAATACAATGTTACGGATGGGATAACGGATCCTTCTCCATTATTTGCATATTCATATATTAATGACCTTTTTATAAAACATACTTTCACTTAAGTAAATAATAAATCCATAATAAATTTACAGAAACACACCATAAAGATCCATATGTATTATATTTTGAATGATTGATATAGAAATACGCAAGTAATCCAAACATAATTAGTCCAACTTCCTTAGATAAAATAAATGATGTTCCAAGTAATAATCCTATCCAATAAGGAATAGTTTCAATTGAAAAAGGACTTTTAATCCATTTCCATTCGAAATGTCCATCATTTGCTACAACAAATCTAAGATCGCGTGAACCATAAAATAATTCTACAAATGATTGAATTAAAATATATGGAAAAATAAATGAGTATTTCTTAGCTTCATAAAAAGCAGCAATAGGTTGTGAATATAAAACTATTTTTCCTAGAATACCAAGTAAATTTTCATCAAATAATTTAATCCATCGTAATCCTTCTACTAGTTGCATTTGAGCTACAACTAATGGAAACAAAAAAGGTTTTTTATTTTGATATAGATATACCGAAGCAATTATTCCTACTAACCATGTTCCAAATGAAACTTCTGGACTATAGCACATATTATATATTAAGTTTTAAAATTTAAAATTTTTTGACAATCTCTGGAAAAATCATTACAATAATTGAAACAAAGGCTAAAATTGATATATATAAATAAAACTTTTCTGCTCTTGTCCATTGTTCAACTAAAATATCTTGTAATCCCCATAAAGAAATCCACCACAAAACAACAATAATTGCAAGAAGAATCTGCATTTATAATTATTTTATAGTATTTTTTAAACAAGAACTGGTTCACGATCTTTAAACGCATTTGAAAAATATGGAGGTCTACCAGCTTGTCTAACTAAAAATTTAGAATTTGATTGTAAAGGTTGAAAATAATAACGAACAACATTTTCTACAAGAGATGGATCATAAGGTTTGCAAGAAAATACATCTAAATACATATCATCAGTTTCTTCAACAAAATGTGCAACAATATTTGAAGTTTCAATTAATTGAACTAAGGTATAGCCTGCTTTATTTCCTGAACCAAAATGTTGAATTTGTGGACGACCGTAAGGAACCATATCAATTTTTTTTACTAAATCATCTGAGAATTGAGTAATAATTGATGACGACCGAATAGCACTTCTCATACATTTAGAAGAATCAAGAATTAAATGATACCCCCACGACATTGGATTACCTTATAATAATATTTGTTTCTAAATGATTTATAAATGCTGCCTTTATTCCATGCAGTAACTCGTAATCCTGAAGATCAAGGTGGTAATGCAGGTGGGTCAAAACGTAACATGGATGCATCGTATTATATGAATTCTCCATCAACATGTGGAGGTTCATCTGCATTTCAAGGAGCCGCAGAATATGTTGGATTAATTCCTAAAGCTGGGTTTGGTAATTCTGCAGGTGGTGGATGTGCAATTGATACACATACTGATCTTCTTTGGGGTGATCCTGCAACTGTAAAATATAAGGGTCCTAAACAATTATTTCAACGTCCATGGGCAACAACTCCATTTATGGGTGGAGGTGATCCTGATGCAGTTCCTGATGAATCTAAGTTAATTTTTGGTCACTCAACTGCGAATCGTAAAAGTATCCAGACGGTGACTGACAAGCAATTTCCGGTATTTGCACCTCTAATTCCTGAGAAGGAATCTGACATTCCTGATCACAATTACTTTGTTGAACCATTTCTTCGGGGCGGGTTTGCATCTCGTCTTGTTCCAAAGACTCGGATTGATTTGTCTTAGAATAACCAGATTGAATACTATCTTCTAATTTTTCCATGTTTTTTCTTAATCCTGCAAAAAATTCTTGAGTTTCATTGAGACGTCGTCTTTTTACTCGAACACCCATTTTTAAAGATAATGCTTCAAGAGGATCTCCATTAGTTTTTTCTAGCAATTCAATAGCTTCTTCACGAGAACAATCTAGATTCATAAGTTTTTGAATATTAGCCTCCATCTTTTGTATATACTTAAATGTAAATACGAAAATGCGTTTTATCGAAGATTTATGCCCTCCAGCTTTTTTGTTTATGTTGTATGTTGTAGTTCACATAGCTATGGATTTATCTTTAGGATTTTATTGGATGGCAGGAATTAAAGTAGTTACTGGTCTAGTTCAAATATTTTTATTAAATGCATTTTGTAAGTTTGATTTAGGTATAGTATCTTGGGTAATTATTAGCACACCATTTATAATTATGGCTTTAGCTACTTCTATTGCAATGGGATTACAGATGGATAGAACTCTTTCTGTAGCTTTTGCTGAACGTTTTACTATGCCACTTTCTAAAGATCCTGGACAAGTTCAAGCAGGTGAAGTTCCTGAACCTTCAAATTCAATTTAAATCTTTTAAGCCTATAAATAAAAAATGTTTAATTGTTGTAGAAGATTCTGTTATTCAAAAATTCCTGAGATTTCATCAGAATTTCAAGAATTTATTATTGATAATAAAGAAGTATGGATTGAAACTATAGAATATACTTCTAGTGATTTGTATTGTAAAAAATATAGAATTCATCAAAAATATAAGCCAACAACTTATCAAGAAGCTTATATGATTATTCATGAAATACCAAATAAAAGATGGATATGGATTGGTGATGGAGATAAAAATATGACAGAAGAACTTCAACCTTTTGTTGTTAATGGTAATAAAATTACTCTTGGAATGCTGAAAGTATTTTTTCCATATGTTAAACTTTGGAAGTATTGTTCAATGACGTTAGATATGCTTGATTTTCCTTCAGAAGGTATAATAATAAATGATCCCAACAAAGAAACAATTAAAAAAGAAGATTAAAAAAGAAAAGATCACAATAGAAAAAAAACCATATTTTTCATTAGTTAAAGAATTTTTAGAATTGCAACAGAAATTTTTAAAACCTTATTTTGAATTATTACCCTTGATTTTTGAAATGATTTTATATCCCTTATACGTTATTTATCAATGTTGTATAGGAGATTTTTCACCGTTTTATATGATTTCATTAGTGAAAGCATATGAATCGTGGTTAGATTATTTTAGATTTGTAGAATTGCAAAAAGAAATACATTCATGGATGCCTATAGTTAAAAAAGTAGGTGGGCCATGGATATCAACTAATAATCAAGAATATCATTGGTATGTTTATGCAGACGCTATGGAGCGTCTGGTGGTTTGCCAAAAAACTGACTAAATGTTCCTAATAATTCAGCACCTTGTTCAATTGCAGGTTTCATTTCAGCTAAGGTTCCCATTAATTCTTTTTGTAATTCCATTAATTCTTTTGTATCACGACGCATACCACCTATTTGTTCAGGTGATAAATTTCTATATGCGTGTAAAATTGTAGTTCCTAAATCTGCATGAACAGACTTTCCTGTAGCTTGTGGTTCTTCTTCTTTCTTTTTTTCAGCTAATTTTTCTTCTTCAAACCCTTCATATGTTGACCAATACATCATTCCGAATGCTACTGCAATTCCTACCATAACAGAGAATGTTCTAGACTTATGAAAGTAATTCAAAGAAAGTAAATACCCTACAAGACCCCATAAAATTAAACTAAATGTTCCTTTAGAGAAAAAATAATATGAAACTCCTAATCCTAATAAAAGAGCTAGTAAATTATCCATTTATCATTTACTTAGGAAACATTCCTCCAAAACTTCCAAAATTTCCAGGAGAAGCACCATTATCATTAAATTTTCCAAATGCAGCTATATCTTGAGGACTTGAAACACGCGTTGATGCTCCTTTATAATTTGCCATACCAGCTACACCATCTCCTCCATAACTTGCAGATACACCTCCATATTTTCCACCACCACGACGCGTTTTACGACCTTTTTTTCCACGTCTAGCCTTAGAACGTCTACGTCCACCGGTCATTTTAGCACCTGCATTAATTTGATCTGCAGTAAATGAACCCATTTCAGATCCTGCATTCCATTGCATTGCATCACCACCTTTAACTATAGGACCAGAAGCTCCATAATATCCTCCTTTTTTAGAACGTTTGTGAGTCTTACTTCTCATTTATTATATATAATTAAAAAGATTTAATATGCCATACACCTTCTTTTTCTTCAACAAATAATTCAAACTCTTCACCTTTAGAACGCAAAAATTCAGAAGTTCTTAAATCAGGCACAGCAACATATCCTGATTTACCACGAATAAAATATACATCAGGGATTTCTGTTCTATATACAATTTCTTTTTCTTCTGCATAAATTCCTTTAGAACCTTTTTTATTATCATAATATTCATATCCCTTAATAGGAAATTTTGAATCTTTCAAATATAATTCAGTAAGACCTTTAATAGGGTTATAAAAACTATTTAGTATTTTGGTGAGCCAGTTGGACCTTTCTTCGAAGTTTGTCCTAATAAAGATATTGGTAGAAGCAAACACAAAAATATCAGAAATAACATACTTATGTTCTTCACCCGAAATCTTTTCAACTCTAAAAATCGTATCACCAAATAATCTTTCATCTAATGCAATCGTTAATTCTTTAATTTGTTTTCCAATAAAAAAAGCTTTTGGAATTTCATCATATACAAGAATAATCCATCCTTGTTCACCTATAAATTGTGGAACTTTCACATTAAATTCCGGGAGGACGGGTTTCTTGAATACCTGGCGGTAATTGGGGGTCCAACCGTAAAGAATCTGAAGCCTGTTGACGTGGTTCATATTCTGGTAACTTTACTTCTTGTTGTTGAATAGGAGGTTCTGTGAAAGTAACCGTGGGTTTAGCAGCTACAGCTACAGGAACATCGCGATAAATAATTCTAGGTTCTGGTGGAACTAATACACGTGCTCCTACAAATACTACAATTTGAATTAAAATAATTATTCCTATAGTTGCTAACGCCGTATACAAAATATCTAAGAACATTTATTTTAAGAAGTTAAAAACATTATAAAAATGTATACGCATAGAAATAAATGTCCGGAGGGAAACATGAGAAAAGAGGTAAATCAAGAGATTGCCGTGAAATTTATACTGATATGAAACAAGCTGCTGAATTTGCAGTAACATCTTCAAAAAAAGCTCTAGGAATATACAAACCAAATTTAAATAATCGTAGTTTTGATACTGTACTTTTATCACAACAACGTGGTCTTGAAGCAATAAGATTAGAAATAGAAGTAGAAGCATTTGGTATTGTTATTGATTTTCCTGATGTTGGTTCTAGTGGAACTACAGGTTCTAGTGGAACTACTGGGGTAACAGGTTCTAGTGGAACTACTGGGGTAACAGGTTCTAGTGGAACTACAGGTTCTAGTGGAACTACTGGGGTAACAGGTTCTAGTGGAACTACTGGGGTAACAGGTTCTAGTGGAACTACTGGGGTAACAGGTTCTAGTGGAACTACTGGGGTAACAGGTTCTAGTGGAACTACTGCTAGTGAATTGATAGGATATCCTATATTGCCTATTGGTGGGGCTATTCCTCCTTTGACTAGTATTCTAAATGGGTTTGAACCGCCACATACATCTCCATCGGTAGCATATGCGAACGGACAATGGGTTATTGGTGGTTATTCTAATGAAAATAACAACCAGCCAACTGGTGATGTTTTTTATGGTGCAACTATGGGACAATTACTATCAACAGAATCATTAGCAACAAAATCAGTTTATTTTGGATTAACTGGTTATGCAAATGTTGTTTTATACGCAAATAATACATGGGTAGTTGCAGGATATTCAAATGATGCAAGATATAATTCTACATATCCTACTGTATTTTCTGGTAATGCTCTTACTGATTTAACCCCTAGCCTTGTTGCTCCTCAATCTTTGTATTCATATATAAATACAGTAGCTTATCTTAATAATACATGGGTATTATGTGGTTGGCGCACTGATGGCAATAGTGTTTATTATGGAAGCGGTTTAGCTGACAATTCATTAACTGGTCTAAAACTTTTTAATGGGGGAGGGGGTGTAGGAACTGCAAAGATGGCAGCATATGCTAATGGTAATTATGTAATTTGTGGCAATGATCAATCTGGTTCAGGAAATAATGTTTGGTATGGTTCTTCTCTAGCATCTTTAACGCCTCTTCCAATATTTGGTAATGGTGGTCAAGCTTATACTGCTGTTTATGCAAATAATATATGGGTGATTGTTGGAAAAGATACCTCAGATTTAGGAAGAAATGTTTATTATGGTCCTTCGTTAAGTTCTTTAACACCTCTTGCAATATTTGGTGATGGAGGAACTGCTAAATCAGTACTTTATGCTAATAATACTTGGGTAATTGTTGGTGATAATAGAAGTGCTTTAGATTATAATGTATATTATGGTCCTTCATTAACATCTTTAACGCGTTATGCAATATTTGGTAGAAATGGTTCTGGAAAAGGAGTGTTTTATTTAAATAATAATTGGGTAATTTGTGGTCAAGACGATCCTTGTAATGGAGCAGCAAGAAATGTATATTATGGAAATACTTTAGGAGCATTAAAATATTATCAAATATTTGCTAGAGGCGGATATGCAGAAAAAGCAGTATATGAAAACAATACTTTAGTAATTTGTGGAAGAGATTTTTCAGCAGGTGAAAATAAACATATTTGGTATTACACTAATTGGTATATGCAATCTGGTGATCCAATTCTTCCAATTCTTCCACCTCTAGTGCCTACAGGTAGCTCAACACCTTATGCTTATGGCAACACCACTTATGGAAGACGTTCGAATGGAGTTGATATTGATTATATTAGCACAGCTGCAATTTTTGCAAATTGTAAGTGGGTTTGGGTTTTTGCAGAACCCACAGGATACACGATTCTTCATATGGGAACTTCTTTTGGAAATACTTCTTTACCACCAATAGGAGAAAACTATTGGTATTATCATGATGTAACATATGGGGATGGATTATATGTAGCAGTTGGAAATAAAGCAGGAGATTCTTCCTATCAACTATTTAATGGGCCTAGCTACTGGCCCCTTACTAGACAATTTAGCCAAGGAAATTCGTATTTTAATTCAGTAATTTATGCTAATAATACGTGGGTATTATGTGGGTTTGGAAATAATACTAATAGTGGTATGTATGGAACAACTGATCAATTAAAAACTCAAACTTGTAATTATCTTACAATATTTGGTAGTGGTGGTACTGGACAAATTGCAAAATATTTCAATAATACATGGGTAATATGTGGGTTGGATAAATCTGGATTAGGAAGAAATGCTTGGTATGGCTCAGATTTAAGTTCTTTAACACCTCTTGCAATATTTGGTAATGATGGTCGAGCTTATAATGTTACTTATGCAAATAATACATGGGTAATTGTTGGATATGATAAATCTGGTTCAGGAAATAATGTATATTATGGTTCTTCACTAGGATCTTTAACACCTTATGCTATATTTGGTAATGGAGGAAGAGCACGTTCAGTACATTATGCTAATAATACATGGGTAATTGTTGGTGAAGATAATTCTGGTTCTGGAAATAATGTATATTATGGTTCTTCATTAGGATCTTTAACACCTCTTGCAATATTTGGTAGTACAGGAACTGGAAGAGGAGTATTTTATTTAGATACTAAATGGGTAATTTGTGGAAAAGATAGTTCTGGTTCAGGAAGAAATGTATATTATGGAAGAAATTTAGCTTCATTAAGTTATTATGAAATATTTGATAATGGTGGTTATGCGGAAAGAGCAGTGTATGCGGATAATTTGTTAGTAATTTGTGGAAATGTTTCAACTGCTAGAGGCTACAATTTCTGGACTTTTAATAATTGGTTTTTGGAATAAATAATTATAAAATTGTATATGTATAGAAATAAATGGATATAGATATTGTAAAAGAAGTAGATGAAGTTAAAAAAGTTGTTGAAGAAATAAAAGAAATAAAAGAAAAAGTTGAAGATGTTGTTGAAGAACTTATTGAAAATAAAGAACTTACTAAAACAGTTGTTAGAGTTGTTGAGACTGCAGAATTTCAGAAAACTTTTCAATGTTGTCTCCCTTTTCTATCCAGATTTTTGGAGAAGAAGAAAGCGGAATAATTTCTATATGCTCATGATACAATACATCAGAAAATACTTTTTTACTAAATTGTTCTTCTTCACAATATAAGACATCATTTTCAGTTGTAAATCGATGTCTTATATATGTTTCTAAATTATATCTCCATCCATCTGAACACCATAATAGTAAACAATGATAACCTTTTCCCTCATTACAAGTATAAGGTTCCCTTTTTAGAAGAAATTTCATTTGTAGTTTGAATGCCAGGAATAGTTAAATTAATCATAGCTTTAAGATCACGTGATGTTAAAAATAATTCAACAAGTAATTCAGTATCTTTTAATGAATTGTGAAGATTATCGGGAGTTTTACGTGTAATATAAAAATACAATTCTGAAAGTTTAGGAAATTTATATCCGTATTGTCCAGGTATTCTCAGAATATTTTTTGATAATTCCATTGTGCAATATGTTTTTCTAATTAGTGGGTATTCTCTACGCAAATCCCACATTTCTGCATTAATAAGAACATTCAAATCAAAATCTAAATTATGAGCAATTAATGGTTTATCTTTTGCATCAATCCAAAATTTATCTAGAACATCTTTTAAATCATGACCTTCATTCATAGCTTTTTCATAAGTTATACCATGTATTTTTATAGATTCAGGAGGAATTTCCCATTGAGGTTTAATAATAAAATATTCTTTTTTTTGAATATGTAATTCTGAATCTAAAACAATCCATGCAATTGATACAATATGTGGCCAATTCCCTGGAGCTTTATATGCTTGATCTCTACATCTTGGTAATCCTGTTGTTTCTGTATCAAAGAACATTTATATTATTATGCTGATGGCATAAAAGCCTTAACCATACGACGAACTAAAGGAACTAATAACCCTAAAGCAATTAGTCCACCCACTATTGCTGCTGTTAATAAAACAATATTTAAAGGATTTGATAAATTAGTGTTTATAATACTACTAGAATCTACTACTGAAACAACAACTCCTACAATTAGTCCAACAGCAATTAGAAGATATACCACACCCATAAAACTTAATTGAAATTCAACTTTCATTTTATATATTTACGCGAATGTTTTTTTTGTTTGTTTGATAGCTTCAATCCATGAAGGGATATTTTGAACAATATCTTGAACTTGTCCAATATTTCTTGGAACTAATGAAGTATCTAATGCATTCGATTCACAAACAAATATAATTGCTGTAATTAAAAATGGTAATCTTTTTTTAAGATCACCTTGTGACCATCTTAAACAATACATTTTATATAAAGCTTCAATTGTGCTATTTGTAGATTCTAAAACAACATTCCATAAAATCCATATAGGTGATCTCAAATATTTTTCTTCAACATAATCATTTGAACGATAAGCACATACAAGATATGTTTTTTGATCTTCTTTATATTTTGCTGCATATTTCAAAATCCATGAAACCCAATATAATGCACGAATAGAATCACGTGTTTCTGGTTTTAAACAATACGCAAATTCATTTACTGGAACATATAATTCCATTGGATCTTCTTGTTTCATAATAGTTCTAGCATAAGAATTTGATGGAGCTTTTAAATTTTCTTGAATTACTATAGGATTAAAATCATGTGGAGGTTTTATAGTTGGTAAAGTAGGTAATTTTGCTTTTCTAGTTAAAGCAAGACATGCACCAACTTCACAAAGAATTTGTCTAGCTTCAGAATTATTACGTATATCTGTCATAGTCATAACAGAATATTGTCGTTCAAGAGGAGCAAATCGTTCATACATTCGTGTTAAATATAAAAATACTTGTGGAGCTCCGCGATTAATATGTTGTGCTGATGAAAGAAATAATGTATTCCAACATGAATGAATTAAACCAGAACACATTAATTCTAAAACCCAATAACATGCATAATCTGCATGACCTAATTTAATATTTTCATCTAAAACTTTAAATACATGTGTTCTTAAATGTCCAGAAAAAGTAAATTTTTGGAAATCTAGGACAGTTCTTGAATCTTCAATATCCATTTATCTTCTCTGACTTCTTTTACGTTTATGAATACGACGAGTTTTACGACGTCCACCATGATATGTTGCTAATTGTTTTCTTAATTGTTGTAATTGTTGTATTAATTCTTGTTCAGTAATTTCACCATGTTCAATTTCTTCAAGCATTCCATTAAATGATTGTTTTAAATCAGAAATTTTCTTTCTATCAGGTGCAGCAGCTTTTGTTTCAGCTGTTACAAATGAATCTCTAGTTAAACGTATTTCTTTATCTTTTTCTGATTCTTCATTTCGAAAATCTCTTTTAAATGTTATTATTGGAGGAGTTTGCATTTATACTTATTTTGTAAAATAGATTAAATATTGATATTCTTTTGATGCTGGTGTTAAAGAAACTTTTTCTTTTAAACGTAGACCAGAAGTTTTAGCAATTTCTATTAATCTTTCTACTGAAGGCATATTCCATTCATGAACTTGTTCACGATATTTTACACCACCATTATCTTCCGGTTTAAAAAATACCATAGTTTCTTTAAATTGTGCATCATCATTATCTTTTTTCTTTTGAAAATCACCAATATATTTAAATTTTGAAAAATAAATTTCAGATTTAGTTTGACGTTCATATGAATATTTTTGTAAAGAAAATGCAGCAAAAGGTGAAGCTAAATGTAAGATTGGATCAAATTTATCAGGATCTACCATATGAACAACTAAGGTTCCTTCAGGACGTAACCATACAAATGCATTATCAAAAACAACCTTAGGATTTTGAAATTCATAGACAGCAAACCCTAAAAGTAAACATGTAGAAAAAGATTTTTGTGGAAATGCTGATGGATTAGTAATATCAACTTTTTTAAATTTTGCTGATGGACAATCTTTTTCAGCTTGAGTAAGCATTGCAGAAGAATTATCTGCACCCATAAATTCAATACCTAAATTTTTAAACCAACATGCATGTGGAGATATTCCACAAGCCATATCTAAAATTTTAGTAGTAGCTAGAGGTTGACCTGCTAAAGCTATATCTTGTATAGAAACTTCTTCAAAATTTAAATCATGTGAATACCAAAGATCTTTATATATCTCAGCATATAATGAATCATATGGCTCAACTTTTTCTGAATTCTGTTCAAAATGTTCTTGACCTGCTGACCATAAACATACTGAATAAAATGCTAACAATAAACATGCTATAATAAAAAGTTCAGAGAACTCCATTATGAATTTCCATTAAAATAATTTAAGATTTTAGGGTATTTTGTAAATACTTGATAAATGCAATATAAAGAAAGAATAATAACTAATCCTAATTGAATTGTATTCCATGAGAATGATGAATCTAATTGAAATAGTCTTGTTTTAATATCTGATGTAGTTTGTTTATTTTCTAAAAATTTTGTAAATTCATATGAATCTTCAGTTATAGCATAATCTTGTGGTGTATGATCATCAATTTGTTTTTTTCTTCTTCGTAATTGTTCTTCAGCTTGTTCAGATTTTTGATCATTATAATTTTTTACCCATGTAGGACCATCTCTCAAAGAAAAATATGCAACCTTAGCTCGTTCATATCCTTCAGGATCTACACCGGCCTTAGAAGATGCTGCTAAATAAGCACCTTGTAAAGTTTTTAATTTTTTTTCTCTTTGACATTCAACGTCACATGCCATTACTTAATACAAAATAAATTCCTCCAATGAAAACTGCAAAAGCAATATAATGTGTCGTAAATCCTAACATTCCACTGCATAAATAAACTAAAATTATTAATACAATAATTATTAAAATTTGTAATAATCTAGGAAGAGCAGATTCTAATTGCTGTGTAGTTCCTTGTGCTCCTTTTAATGATTGTTCTAAAGGTTTCGTATCAACTTTTTTATTTGCTATTAATCCATTTAACATAGTTTGTATATCAGATAATTGTTTTGACATAATATTATAGTATGTTGATGTTTGATAATTAGTTTGAGTATCTTCAACTAATTTATCTCTTTGTTCATTTAAACTTTCCGTATCTTCAATTAAATTTGGTGGTTGAGTATCTTGCATATAAATATTACCTAGATTTCCTTGTGTTGTTGAAGTCATCCATAAATTATTAGGATTAGGTGATAAAGTTTGAATAGGACTTTGTAATGGTATTGTTTCACATGAATCTCCTACACATTTTTGCAATTGATTATTTGAAATACCATATATACCAGTTTGATCTTGTTGACCTAAAATACCTGTAAATACACCTTTAAATTGTGGAATTGGCGTCCATGTTGATTGTAAAGCTTCATCAGTTTTATATGCTACACCCTTAGAATCTACACCATATAAAGATGTTGAAGAAGCAGAAGTAATAGTAACATCTGAAGTATCTTGAGATTGAATCCAATTTGATGTAGTTCCGGGTTTAGCTAATTTATATTTTTGTTTTCCTGATTGACCCCAAATATATGAAGAAGTATTAAATAAGTTAGTAAGTTTTGGTGATAAAGTTCCTCGACTCCATTCGCCAGAATTATTACCATTTTTAGTCATTAATCCTATCGCTTGACTATCTGGATTATTCCATAATACGTATACTAGAGAATCATCTGTAGTAAAATCAAGAATTTTTAAATTTGGAGATGCTTCTGGGAATTCTTGTAAAGTCCATTGACCTTTACATGGTGTTAAACAAGCATATAATTGTCCACTTTTAATACCCCATACAGCACCCATAGAAGATTCTGAAACTTTATCAAGACCACCTGGTATATTTACCCAGTCCTTTGTAGTTTCTGCAGTAATTAAAGTATTTATTTGATCTGTCAATGCAGAGTAATCCATTATTTATTTACTATCAAAAAAGATTACCGAGGATTTGTTCTTGGAAGAAAAACAGGACGTAATCCTTTTTGCATAAATACAGAAATAAGTCCAGATGTAAATCCACGACTACGATAATCTCTACCAAAATTTTGTTTAATTGTTGGAGAATTAGTGGAATTTACTGCATTAGTAAAAGCAGTTAATCTTGAAGCTTTACTAATTTCAAGTAATTGTGACATATCCATAGAAGTTCCAAATTTTCCGCTAGAATTTATGTTAGGCATTTTATTACATAAGTTATAAAATAAATGGATATACAAAAATATCAATCTGATAGAGAACAAGATTTACAAACTTTTAAATCAGAATATGATGACTTAAAAGCATTGTATATTAATTTCTTGACTCAATCTGTTTATGATTCATCTAAAGTGGAACAAGTTCTTGAAGTAAATAAATCATTAACTGATTTAGTTAATCAATTTATAAGTGATTCACAAACTAAATTTGATACAGCTACTATTGAACAATTAACAAATGATATTATTAATTATCAAAAAGAATATGAAGAAATAAAAACATCACAACAAAAATCAAAAACATTGAAAATAATTCTGAATAAAGAGAATGCTAAATTACAATCTATTCAAAGTGAATTTTCTTACTATTTATGGATATTATTTGGATGCATAGTAATATTAATTATTTTAATTTTTATAGCACCGTCAACAACACTGCCGCAATTCCAAGACCTCCAACCATCCACCATCCATTAGTTTCAGAAACTGGTAAAGAAAAAGTTTCATATAATTGATGTTGAGGTTCCATTTATCTTAAGTTTCGAGAACATTTGATACACAATATCTATAGTATTTAGAATTACCTGCTGATTCAGATAATCTAGATATTTCTATAACATCGCCTGTTCTCGCACCTAACCATTTAGCCATTGCATCTTGTGAATCAATCCATGGTAATTGTTTTTTACAATCTGTAATATTCATTCTTTTTTGAAGAAGTTGAATTTCTTCAGATTCCATTAATCTATGATGAGGAACCTTACGATGTGTAGAAATATCAAATTGTAAATAACGAATATTAAAGATTTGCATTAATTGATGTTTTGGATTAGAATTGTGTGTTCTAACAAGTTCCAAAATATTTTCTGAAGGGGATGTAGCAAGGATAATAATTAATCCATGCGTATAATTATTATCTTCACAAAATTGTATGTAAGATTTTAGAACTCCGTCAGTCATTCTACCTTTATCAGAAAAGATAATTAATACTCCACCTAAATTATACATTCTTGTATCATCTAGAGAATTACCTAGGGTTTCAATTTGTTCAACTTTTTTTTGTCTAGCATTCAACATTGCTTTTAATGTTTCTAGTGCCTTTTCTTCCATTTTATTGATTTATCTTAATACGGTAAAACTCTTTCCGTTTTAAGTATAAATGAAAGACTGGGATTATGTTCCTTGGATTATTCTTGTTTTAGCATTAATTTGTTGTTGTGGTTCAGTAGAAGGATTTGCTAGATTTGAAGATAAATCTCAACGTCAAAGAACTGATGTTTTAGTAAATTCTTCATATTCACAAAAAACTAACCATTCTATTCCAGAAAAAGAATTTGATGCACCTATTTCAGGAGTTGCCACACCATTTAGAGTGAATATGTATAATGCATATTTATAATTATTGTTTCTTTTCACCATTTAAAATAGCTTTCATATTGTTTTCAATTCGTTGACGTTGTTCAGGTGGAAATTTATCTTCATGTAATAATCTATAACAAGCTTTTTTTGCAATTTCAAGATGCCCAGTAAAACAACCTACAATACATAATTCATCCCAAACTCTCCAATCATATACATCAGATTCAACAAACAAAACTTGTTGAGAAGGTTTTGGAATAGTTGAAGCATAGTGAATCATTGAAAATAATTCTTGTGAAAATAAATTTTTTGATCTACAATAACTTACAAATGTAACTAATGATTCTGATCTTCCTGAACTACATTCATGTGCTTTCCATGCCCATTCCTTAGCTTCATCAACATTTGGTAAAGAAAGTTTAGAAATATTCATTGCAGAAACACATTGTTCTTCTTTCCATTTACCCATTTCATATCTTTTCTTATACCATTTCAATGCAGAAGCGATATCACCACCATCACGATAAGATTGAGCAAGATAAAATACATTACGATCATTTTCAGGATCTTTTTCAACTTCTGCTAAAAGAGTTGCAGCATCATTCAAATATTTATTTCCGTCTTGTAAAGATCTATTTCCCATAGTTCTTCCGGTCATAAAAATCTCAGGTGGTAAATTAATAAATTTATTATCTTTTTTATCATTTGTAGGATATTCATGAAGAACACCTACATATCTCCAATCATCATTAGCTTTGAATAATTGAGTTCGTTGATAATCAATATTTCCACGTTTAATATTAATATTTAATGCATTAGGTTTATGTTCTTCTAAAATACTATTTAGAAATACTTTGGCAGTTGAAGGATATTCAATTAGATCATCTGCATCAATCATCAGAATATAATCCATTTGCCCATCACATAATTTCAAAGCAGCTGATCTTGAAGGACCAAATCCTTTCCAAGGTAATTTATGTAATTTTCCATCAATATTATGAATATCAAAAAAGTTTGTAATTATTTCCATAGTATTATCTGATGAACCAGTATCAACAATACACCAAGTATCAATTAGATCTTTGACACATTGTAGAACTTCATGGATAATATGTGATTCATCTTTTACAATCATACATAATCCAAGTTTCATTTTTATAATTTAAGTTTAAAGCACTAAAATACCTTTTTCTTTTGGTTGAGGTAGAGTTCCATTTTTACGATGTTCTAGAACTTCATTCCATGTTTGTTGAAATTCTAGAATATGATCTGTAATCCATTGAGGATCTTTATCAATAATACATGAACGTGTTTTTTCAAGAATCCAATAACGAACAGTCCATGAAAGACGATCTTCTAATTGAGAAGTCCATTCTTCTACATTTCCTTGACAATATACAATTTCTCCTGGACGTTCAGCATAACAACCTTTTTTCCTATCAGAATCTTTCCATTCAGAATATGAAACATGTTTAAATTTTGTTTCAAGATATACACATTTATCTAATTTTGTGCATTCCATTTGCATTTGCATTTGATGATAATATTCATTAGGAATTGCAGAACCTTCTTCAAAAGAACGAGAAATTGGACATTTCAATTCAAGAAGATATCCACGCATTTCACCATCTAAAATTAATCCATCAGGTGATGCACCAAGAAATTCATAGTCTTGATGAATTACACAGGCTAAATCTTGAATTACAGAAATGTTTTTTTCTTCTTGATAAAGTTGTTTTGCTATAGGTTCAAAATGTGTTCCCCAAATACATGCATATGGTTGTGAATTTCCTTGTGGCTTAGAAATTAATTTAGATTCAATCAATTCTTTTTTTTGTAGAAATGTTGCAGTAGAAAAAGCTTTTGTACATTCAGATGCAGTAATTCTATTACTTCTTGTTGCAAACCATTCAGCAGTTCTTTGTTCACCTTTTCCATATTTTTCAATTAAAAAGGCTATTTGTTCATCCATTTATATTACTAGGTAAGGATTAGGTAAACTACTCCATGCTAATGTTATCAAGTGTTGGGATAAATACACCTCTCAGTTCCATATCTTCAATTTCAGATTTCTTGAAAATGCATTCAAGAAGTTCATTCTTAGTAAGATTTCCTGCCGTATATTCATAGAAAAGGGCTCTAATTCTGTAATAATTTTGAGAATGTTTTGGAGAGAGTTGTCCGGTATCCGTTCCAGAAATTTTATGTAGGAACATAGTTCTAGTTAGAGGATTGACTGAAATGAATGCAAGTCCATCTGCTCCCATCAAACAAGTTGATTCCATAGAAGGAAGCACTAGTGCTTGAGGAGGAAGAGGAAGAGACATTTTTCTTTAATGTTACTACTAGAATTATTCCGTTTTCATATTAAATTTTTAACAACATTAAATGGAAATACAAAGTCAAGAACAATGGGTTTTGCATAGACTAGAAAAATTTTATACAGTTCCAGAAAATCTTGAAAAAATCCGTGAAATTATTACAGGAAATTCAGTTCTTTCATTGAGATTAATTGATTGGTTTGTTACAAATTATGCAAAAAAATTTAATACTGCATTTATGAATGGACAAAAATATGTAATAGTATATCCTTCATATAAAAGTCATTTGAAAGCTTATAGCAAAAAAATGTTTGATCCTTTTTGTAGATGTAAACGAATTAAATTTTCTGAAATGGAAACTACAGTTGGTCAATTAAATTTCTTTGAATGGATTATTACAGATGGAATTTTAACTTATATTTTAGAACATCGTGAAAAAATTCACCAAGATATGGAATTACGTCTTGAAACTGATACAAATAGAAAACGTCATGAACTTTCTTCATCTGCTTCAAATCTACTTTCTAAACATCATGTAGAATTAAAATTCTCTTTTGAATAATAATGAAGTGTAAAAAAGTTCCACGTAAAGAAACAGAACCTTCAACAGTAACTTCATATGGATATTTTGATGGAGAACTTAAAATTGCTCATGCTGCTATGAGACAAAAACGTGATGGATCATATACTTTACATAATGTATCTATTATACCTGAATATCGTGGACGTGGTTTATGCACAAAATTTCTTGAATGTGTTCTAAAAAAATATTCTGAACCTATATTTCTTGATGTTCTAATTAATAATGAACCTGCAGTAAGATGTTATACCAAATTAGGATTTAAGGAGATTGATAAAGGAAGATCTACGTTATATATGCGCAAAAATTAATTCTATAAAAAACTAAAGATGTATTCTATATTGAAACCATCTTTAGTTTATGAAGATATATCACGTGATATTATTGAATTAGATGAAGATCATGAAGCATCAGAATGGGTATATTCGGATAAACCAGAAGAAAAAATATATAGAGGTGCCTTAGATACACAATATAAAGATCTACATGTTTTTTCATTATATAATGAAGATTCTGAACGTATTGGAATAGTTGAACATCTTGCAGATAATCGTGCAGAATTTAAAACTTTGTGGTTTTCTGAAAATCCATGGAATATGTTATTTCAAGAAGAATGGACTAAAGGACAAACTATCTATTCTTTATTATCACCAGAAGCTTATCAAGATTCTACCGATTTAGATTTATTATTAAAAGCACACGATAGATTAGTATTACCTGAATATATTTATAAAGAAATACCTTCAGTTTATCAGTGCAAGTGTAGTCTCTCTTTTTCGAAAACAAAAAATTGCCAAACGAAAAAAAAAGTTCTAAAAGAACCTCTTTTTATAGATGAGTCATTTATTATGTATGTTCCTCCGGAGAATTCTAAGGTATGGTCTAAGCTTGACTTACAGCTGCGCGCTTCTTCCTCTGGGGAGGAGGAGCTGAGCCACCAGCAGGACTTAGTTCAGTAGGTTGAGATTCTTGTTCTTGCTCTTGTTCTTGTTGAACAGGAGTTTCCTCCTCTTCGTCAGGAACAACTTCAAATACAGAAGAAGCAGTTAGTTTATTAGGAGCAAATACTTGGGCCATAGCAATACGCCATGTAATACCGAAGGATTGTCCAATAATATAGATAGATCCATTGACAACTAGATTTGCAGCTACTCCTTTAGGGAATACGCTAGATAGTGATTCAACAGTTAGGTGAACTGGTTTAGTATTTTGATCTACTACGTCCATACTAATTTTTCCATCATAAACTGGAACTTTTGCTCTGAAAGAAGGAGGATATTTTCCGTTAGGAACATATTCGTCTCCGACTTTGTCACATGAAATACTCATAATAGATCGCTCGTTAAAGCTATCATTTACTGAGTCTTCAGTGCGCTTCTTTCCGAAGAGCTTTGCGGAATTTTCAAATGCCCATTTCTTTAGAAGTTTTCCAACATCTTGGAGAACATTATACATCTTGGACATTGGGTCAACTCCTTCAGCAGGGGTTTTACCATCGGTAGGACATCCTTTAAGAGATCCGATAAGTGAATGACTTACAACTCCAGATGCTTCATCTACTCGTGAAAGTAGACCACCTGGTAGTGTCATTTTTGGTAGTCGCATTGAACATCTTTGTCCATCATACATTAGTTGTGCAGATAGACCTTTACCTTTTTTGGTTTCTCCTACGGTTAGTAGATTAGTATCAATCTTGGTGATATCTAGGATAGCAATTGCGGACATTTTGACTTTTTATTATCTATTAGATGATAACATGTAAATCCGTTTTCAAGAACTATTACCTATATTAAGTAAATGCAGTGTTTGTCATGCAAAAATAAGAATTCTTTAGAACGTTGTAAAACAAAATCTTTACAAGGTTTAAATTTCTGCGGTATTCATGCTCGTTCTAAGATTAAGAAGCTTTGGATTTCAATAAATAATTTAGAAAGACCTTTAATACGATTTCAAGCAATATATCGTGGATGGCTTATTCGCGATACCTTAAAACTTGCTGGACCAGGAGTTCTTAACAAAAGTATTCGTCATAATGAAGAAGATCTTGTTACTGCAGATCAAGTATTACCTACAGATTATTTTGGAATTTTGGAAAATGGTAAAGTATTTTGGTTTGATATCCGAACAATTTATCAATGGTCATTTCAACATTTAGAACCTACTAATCCATATACAAAACAATTATTAACTATGGATGATCGTAAACGTTTAAAAAGAATAGTTGCAAGACGTGAATTTCTTGGAGAAAAATTAACTCATGATCCAGAATTCTTTAAAAATTATGATGTTCCTAAATTTTTATTAACTCAACTTATACAAATTTTAAATGAGAACTTATTTGCAGAAATACCCGAATCATATTTTTTTAATTTGAATGAATTTCAACTAGTTGAATTTTCTAAAAAAATAACTTATGCTTCTCGAGATTGGAGAACATCAAAACATCCATTCTTTAATAAATACTATAGTTGGTTAGAAGCTACATATAGATTAATTCAATCTGATTTTTATAGAGGTATTGTTCCTTTTTTATTAACAATTGTTGCAATTTTGAGAAATCGTAAAGTCCAATATGACTTTTCTTTTAAATTAATGAGCGCGAGGTCAAATCTGATTTAAACAGGTCACGAATATACAAAGTATAACCGCGTTTGAAATGTCCACTTCTGTTCCTCAACCTAAAGTAAAAATGGCCAAGAAAGAAGTTGTCGCAACCCCCGCCGCCCCTGCAGCCGCTGCTGCTCCCAAAACTCCTAAAGTAAAAGCTGCTCCTGCTCCTAAACCTGTAGAAGTAGCTGCTCCTGCACCTGCTGCTCAAGAATCCCTAACTGCTGATGCCCGTCTTTCAGCTGTTCAAGAAACTCTTAAGACTCTAACTTCTGATGTATCTTCTCGTCTTCGTGGAGTAGTTCATGAACTTCTTGAAGTAGCAAAGGCCATGAAGCGCGAACACCGTGAATCCAAGCGTCGCCGTAAGGTAGATCCTGAAACGCTCAACCCTGAAGAGCGTGCAGCTTGGGAACTTCGTCGTTCTAAGAATGCATTCCTAAAGATGCGTCCTCTTTCTGATGAACTTTGCTCTTTTATGGGACTTCCTTCCAAGAGTCAAAAGTCTCAAACTGATGTAACCAAGTTCATCTCTGTTTACGTAAAGGCACATTCTTGCTTTGATCCTACGTTCAAGCGTCGCATTCTCCCCGATGCCAAACTTGCCAAGCTTCTTCGTGTAACTGACAAGAACGAAGTAACCTACCTCAATCTTCAAAGTTTCCTCAAGGTTCACTTCCTAAAGCCTCCTACCACTGTATAAATTTTTTATTAAAGATTAACTAACAAAAATTATTAGATGTCATACGACACTTAATAATTTTTCAAGGTTCATAAATAAATGTGGTATCATTATTTAATTGGTGCAATTGTTTTGTATTTTGTGATTAAAACTGTATATAGTCAATTAACTGCAACATATAGTTCTATGTATTCACGTATTCCTGAAATAGTAGGATTAGTAGTTTCTTATTTTATTTTGAAATGGTGTTATGATGGAAATTATCCTCCACCAATGTTTGGTGCACGTAGATATTGATGAAAACGGATTGTTTGTTTTTTAAGAGTATTACGAAAAAATTACAATGGCCAACTCTAAGCAGATTCCGTGCGTCTACTTCAACTCGTTTGAAAAGTGCACCAATTCAGATGAGAAGTGCAAGTATGCCCATAAGCCAATGTGTTCTCACATTGGTTGTATGCAGCGCGGAAAGACACTTACTCACCTGCAAGAAAACTGCGGCTTTATCAAAAGCAATAAGGAGAAGGTCCTTGAGAGTGCAGCCGCACCTCTAGACCCCAAAACACAGGTCCTTGACAAGATCTACAAGCTAGTTGGTGCAGACGTATCAGCTAAAGAGTATGCTGGTAAAATTACCGGCATGTTTGCAGAAGCATTCAATCAAGCTGAACTTGAAGAGCTAGTCACTAATACTGACAAGCTCAAGAGTGATATCGCTAATGCTCTTGAAGTTATTCGTGCTCACAACTCAACTTAAGAAAACGGATTTGTTTTTTACTTGATTATATTATGAAAAAAATGTCCAAGCGTAAGCATGATGACATGGTCTTCTTCAAGCCTTTTGGTCTTGAAGTAGGTGTCAATTCTCAGTTTGTTAGTCAAATTACATATTCGCAATCCACTCACCCGTGGAATCCTGAGGAGCCAAAGCTTTGGCCTGCCACACTCTACTACACTAATGGGACTTATGAAACATTTTATTTCATGAGTCCTGAGAGCAGAAATACGTCACTCAGACAGTTTATGCCCTAAAATGAAAATGGATTTTTTTATCATAGAAAATAGTTTGTGTTTTTACTCAAAATGGAGTCTATTATCATGCCTCCGTCCCCTTCCCGCACCACCAATGCTTCTTGCCCTGACGCTCCTTTCAAGCCACGCTTCGAATGCTCAGAGCCTGGTTGCACTTTCAGTTGCAAAACTCCAGTTGTAGCTCACCTTCACAAAAGGCGCCACCAACTCCGCCGTGAAAGCGCAAGCTATGGCGGTGGTGATCCTTGCGTGTGTGGCCAACCTCACCAAGACGTCTGCAATCAGCACCCTGGTGAAAATTGGGGTGCACAACCTGGTGGCTCTCCACCAGCTTCTCCAAAGTCTGAGTAAAATAGTTATCGTATCTTAGTTAAAAACGAATTCTTTTTATTTAGAAAAAGGTTATTGCTCCCTTAGAATGAACACCCCACCACAGCCAATTCGCCAGCGTGCTCTTCCTGCTCTGTCACGCCAAGAACCTTTTCTGCGTGCACTTCAGCGTGAAGCTGCTCTCAATGAGATTCCACCTTCTGGTGAAATGAATCTCCTTGGAAAGTTTCACCAAGCAGATATTATCTGGACTCCACCACCAAAAGTGCGTCGTGTCTTCACTCCTCTCTCCCCTAACTAGTTGTCGTATCTAATCAAAAACGAATTTTTTCTTAATTAATGTTTAGTTACAAAAAGATGGATCCGCTTGTTTTGCTAGCAGATATTGCAGCTATGCAAAAGCCAATTCCATCGCTAAAAGAACGTCGACTAGTCTTCCTTGAAAGAGCACGTGCCAGAATGGCACAAATTCGTGCTCAGAAGACTTACATTAAGCCCAGCCCTAAACCAAAAAAGGTCGTAGACCCAAATTGGCGGCACGCAAATATCAAGAAAGCTCAATTAGCTCTTGCAAAAAAACGTGCTTACAATAAGTTGATGTCTCAAGATACTGAGTAAGAATAAACCCTTCAGAAGTCAAGTTTTTAACTTCTGAGGGGTGGATTACACGGAGTGGGATTCGAACCCACGCGGATTTCTCCAGCAGATCTTAAGCCTGCCACCTTAACCACTCGGTCATCCGTGTTCATTCTTTTAAGGTTCACCCTGTGTAAATTGTTTTATCTCTCGATCTGTAATCATAATTTCATTGGGAAGTTCTAAATAAAGAATTGTAGAAAAAAACGGTGTAACTCTACCATCTAAAACTAAGGCACGTATTTTAGAATTTTCTGATAAGGTGCTCAATAATTTTTTAAATACAAGATCTTCTGAAAATTCATCACGAATTCTAATCTTACATTTATTTTCTGACCATGCACACATATGTGAAGAATTACATGTATTTGCTTTTAATTGACCACATGGCTTACGAATCTTTGAAAGAAATTCAATTGGTTTTTTAACATTCATAAATTCAGTTATTTCTGAAAACCAATTATGTAATAAAATTTCTAACTTTTTAGATTTGGGAGTTTCTGTAAGAATATGTCGTAATTCAGGATATCCTTCTAAATCTTTAGATAATTGAAAAATTAAAAATTCATGAATTTCTGCTTTATATGATATTTTCTTATATGTTTCTGTATCTTCTACTGACGGTTCACCAAATGTTAAATCTGATTCTTTAAAATCATAGATAGTTGAATAAATTTCTGAATTTATTCCATCTTTCTTAAATGGTTTTACAGGAATACGAAGACCTGAGGTAGTTAAAATTTCAACTACATTTCCTTTTGAATCATGTATATCTTCTGAAAAAGTATAATATTTTTTAAACTCTTCAATATTTTTCATAGTTTGTTCATATGAAGGTAAATCTTGAACATCTGAATAACTACTAATTGTATTTGTTTTTACTAGTGGAAATGATGTGCTTTGATAAGGTAATATAAATTTATTTGGACTATACATAGCTTGTGCTCTTGAAAAAGGATCTAGAATAATAAGGTAATCAGTTATTTTTTTCTTTTGAATTTCTAATAAAATTTCATTATAACTTGGAACATTAATTATAGAACATGATTTTTCTTGCAATACAAATAATTCTCTATATGTTTTTTCTGTAAAAGGTTCTTCAAAAATATTAGATTTAAATTTTAATTTCTTTCCAATTCGTTGGACATATGCTAAACAATCAAAATTATCCCCTGAATTTAAAATAATAATTCCACGATCTTTGTGTAAATTTAATGGAGATGAAAATGTGCATAAAAAAGTATTTGTTACTATATTAATTTTGAATAAATCAGTTTTTAAAATAACAGCAGAATATTCTAATTCATAATTTTTATTTAATGTTCCTGCTTCAAAATCTTCAGAAATACTTGAAATAATTTGTGCCATTTTTTTACGAGCAAGATTATTCTCAGAAAAAGGTTTCATTACAAGTTCCTTTTCAATTGCTTCTGCATATGTATCAGATACCTTAGACCATGTTGAAATAAATGAACATTTTAAAATAGATTGAACTGATAATCTTGGAGATAAAATTGTTTTTGTTAATCTTAATAATATTGGTAATTCAATTGATGGTCTATTCATACCTACACGAAAATAACCAGCCATTCCTGCTTGAATACGATTAACTGAAGATTTTGCAAGTTCATAACGTTCATTAATAAATAATGATTTCAAAATTTGTTTATTTACATAAGCAAGACGTAACGAAGAAGGAGACTTTTCTTCATTCATAATATAATATTTGCCATGATCTTCTGATGGTTTCTCAAGAGTTTTTTGATAAGGAGTTGTATAACAACATGGTATATTTTTTTCAATATTTTCTTTTGGAAAACCAGGATAAATATAGCCAGTTTTTCTTTCAATAACTGAATAATCAACTATATCTGATTTCTTATCATTATATGATCTTATTTTCCCATGACATACCGGACAAACTAATTGTCCATTAATTTCTTCAAGTTGAGATTTTTGTAAAGGTATTTCATCTGTCATACACCAATATTCTGGACATACTGTTAATCCACCATCAATTTCTAATTTTAATTCTTTATCATATTTTGTAGGATCATATGGAGTTCCTGAAAGTTCAGCAAGATCTTGATCTGTGAATACAGAAGGTTGATGTTGCTTTTCACATTTTTTAGTATAATTTGAAGAAAGTTCTATATTTTTTGTTTTTAATCTATCATAAAAATATGAATATCCTGAAGATGTTTTAATATCTTTTTGTGCTTCTACTTTTTTAGGAGGTTCTTTTTCAAGAAAATCAAATAAATCAGAATCTTCAATTTGTTCTGTAACACTTACAGAAAACGTTGAATCAGAAATTTCTAACTTTTTCGGACAAATTTTATTTATTTGTGGAGAATCGGGATTTGAAAGAATATAGCGTAAAATATTAGAATAATTTAAATATCTATCAATTTCACTTACATATGCAATAATAAGGCTTTTCTCTCTCATTTCAACTTTTGGAAATTTATGATGTTCTTTTGATTCTAGTAATTCAGGATCTTCTTCTATTTTTCTTTTAATATTATCTAGAATTACAGAAGCATCATACAAAGATATTTTTAATTCTTTTTCAACTTCTGAAGGAGTAACTTGTAAATTTTCTTTTAAGAGATTCATAACTTTAATATCACGTGGATTCAAATCATCTTCTAAATGATCCGATCTTAAAAATCTAAAAATAGATTTATTTTTTGTTGATTCTTCAAAAATACTTGTTAAACAATTCATTCTAGATGTATCAAATTTCAAGATTGCTTTAGAATAAAAAGCTTCAAATTTAATTTCTTGTAATTCTAATCTACATAAAGCATAATCACTTTCTTGCATAAAAGGAATTAATGCATCAAAAGTAAAAAACCAATTTAATAATTTAGTTTGTAATGTTTTTTGATCATCTTGATTTTCATTATCACGATAAGACGTGAATTTTACATCTATAGATGAAATAGCAATTCTATCAAAATTTTCTCTTGAAGTTCCCTTATATAAAACTAAGGTTGGTCTTGGACGAATAGGTTTAGTTTTAGTAAACCATCTTTTCCACATAGCAACATCTAAAAAAGGTATTTGTTCACCTTGATTTCTAAAAAATTTATGACGAGATATTTCATTTGCAGATGTCCATAATGTAATCACTGGAATTTGTGGAGACATTGTTAAACCATAAAATATTTGTTCAAATCTAGTTCGAACGGCTTCACCAAAATTAGTATCTACTAAATCAATATGCCATGATGCTTTTAATACAGTAACTTTTTCAGGTGATGGACATTCTAAACGTAATAAATCTTTTAAATGTTTTGCATTATCTTCTAAAGATTTAATTTGTAATTCAGTTAATCTTTGTGGAGATATTTGACGTAATAAAGGTAGGTAAGGACTTTCTATATCACCTTCTTTAACTTTAAAATTTGTAATATCTAAATTGCCATAAAAACTTAAAAATAATTTTTGTATTTCGGGAATAGGTAATTGTGCAGTAGAAATTTTTTCAGCTACAGGAGAAGGAAATGGTATACAATAAGATTTTACAGATTCAACACCTAAAATACGATATTCAACAAAATCATCTTTTTTATTTCTTAAAGGACCCTTATATTGCATCCATTCTTCTCGATCATATTTATAATACGTTTCTTTTAATGTAGGTGAATGCACATCTTCACAATATGTTTTGAATGTTTCAGGAAGAATATTTTTTCCATCTAAAGAAAGACGTTCAAATAATTTTTCCCAGTTACGTGGATCTCTAGAATAATAATTTTTTGATAATTTTAAACCAACTTGTATAAATAATCTATCTGGATGTATATCAATTGAACGTGAAATTTGTTGTTGAACTATTTCAATAGTATCATCACTAAAAAATTCTACAGGATATATTTTATCGTTGAATAAAATTGATGATTTTATCATCCTCTTATTAATAAATGACTTTTTATATCAGAACAGATGAACCCCAATTTACTTCAGCATTAAAAGAAGAACTAGAAAAACACGAGTATAAAGAAGGAGATTTACCTGCTGATTTTGTATTTCTATCAGGTAAAGCTGCATATTGGAAAAATAAAATTAATTTGAAAAATTCTTTATTAACTAATCTTGTTAAAGATGGACCATTAACAAATAAAATTGAATTACATAAATTATTTCCAGAAGAAAAATTTATTAAACCTTTTGAAATAATATCATTATCTGGAAAACTTGGATGGAAAATAGAAGATAGAGTTCCTGAATTTACAGGAATTAAAATTTTGAAACCTGAGGGTGGTTATGCAGGTAAAGGAATTTATTTAGTTCAAAATAAAGATGAAGCAATTTATGCTATAAAACATCATAGAGATGTATATTCTTATAGATATTTATTACAAGATTATATTATGGAACCTGCATTAATAAATGGTCATAAATTTCATTTAAGAGTTCCAATTTTAGTTATTGGTAAACAAAAATTTATGTATTATAAATCTCCTTATTATGTTGCTAAAAAATCTTTTACGCAAGCTGATTTTAATGAAAAAGATATTCATGATACGCATTATAATCCTGAATTTTCTCAATTTTATCCTGATACGTTACCCGATGATTTTAAACGTAAAGTTTCATTCAAATTTTTAGAAAAAGTATTTGAAAAATTAGAATTAAAACCTGAATGGAAATCTAAACATTCATATTATTTATATGGTGCTGATATTATGTTTGAAAAAAAGAATCCTATCTTATTAGAAATCAATGAAAAAATTGGTTTGAAAGATATGGAATTTATTATTCCTGATCTCGTAAATATTTTATTAGATGGAAAAACAAAAAACTGGACAGAACTTTAAGAAGAAAAAAACGGAAATATTTTCTCAAATAGTAATATTGTTAAAAGATGAATTTTATTAATTCACCAACTCGTGCTATAGCACCTCGCCTTCCATGTGTTTCTCCTTATTGTAAACTATGCGATTCTCATTCAAACGTTCAAAAAGTAACAATAAAAGAAAACTTGGAAATGCCTAAAGATAGGCCAGTTCTTACATGGATAAATGAACTACCTGAAGGTTTACTCCCACATCTTGCTTATGCAGTAACTCCACCAAGAATCTAAAAAATGGAAATAAAAACCCATATTTTTCTTTATATAAAACAGAATGTACACAGCTGAATATTTACGAAACTTAAAAATTAATAATGATAATCTACGCCGTGACAATCCTATAGAATTTCTGGTTCAGAGATATCGTGATACTATTTTAAACCATGCTTTAAAAGGCGGAAAAAGATATGAAATCATTGATATACATGAATCAAGACTTGAACTTATGATTCAAAAACTAAGTGAAATATTTATTGATGTCAAATTTGAAATCAATGAATATTCTCATCCAGCAATGATATCTATACAAAAATCTATTGTTATTAGTTGGTAACTTTCCATATTTATATGGGAGATTCTGAAATTGTCATACCACAATACTTAACAGGATTTTTACTATAATTTTCTGCTCTATAAATTCCACATTGAATACCTTCATGTAATAATTTTCTAAAATTTGTCCAAAATTCAGGTGTATGTCCTACTGAATAAGTCATTAAGTGAGCCATTTCATGAATTAGAACAAACATAACTATATTTGTATCAACAAGTGGAAATGGTGCAGTAGTTTTATCGCGTAAACATACAACTATTTTTTCACCTTTATTTTCAGAATATGATGTAGATTGTGCACCTAAATCATTTTCTTCAAGAACATCGGGATTAAATTTTTCAACTAGGCGTTTATAAGGTTCTTCATCATATTGTTTTACATGTTCAATTAAAGTTTTTAGATGTTTACAGACTTCTGACATTTTTTCAGCAGCTTCTTGTTTATCAGGTAAATTTTGAACTTTATATTTTTTCCCATCAGAAGCTTGAACTTCAACATTATTTTGTGGTCCTGAACTATACATTAGTGCTAATAAGGTTCCCCCAATAGCAAGAGGTATCATTCTCTATTATATTATATGTAAGATTGAAAACGGATTCTTTTTTTACAAATCAATGTATTTTAGGCTCCAGTTCTCTTTTATTGGACACAGCTTATCAGTTATTCATTGAATTTAACTGATTTAAAGTTAATTCTTTTTTGGTTTAGGCTTCTAATCCACGCTTGAAAGGATTGGGTTCAATAGTAGTATTTAAGAAAGGACCAACAGAACCTTGAGGGTTAGGATTTTCAGATCTGACATCCCAAGAAGCATTTCTGTTAGTTTGTGCTACACCAGCTAAGGCAGTATTAGTATGATATCCTGCTTGTAAGAAATTCTGTCCTTTTAAGTCTTCAGTTGCTGAAGGATTTACTGCTGCCCATGAAGCACCAATTTCACCCTTAGGAAGAAGTTCGGATGCAGTTAAGGAAGTTTCACTATAAGTAGATTGACCAGTAGGTTTACGATGTTGTAAAGATTCAGTAGGTTGAGCATTAGAACCTACAGACATTGTTTTAGGTGAAAAAGGACCTTGTTCAGACATAGGACCGCTAGGGGTTAAAGCACTATCTAATTTATCCATCATAGATTCACCTGACATACTTTTTTGTCCTCCATACATATTCATTAAATATAAAACAGCGGCAGCACCTAAAATCCAAGGAGCGAATTTCATTAATTTTGAGGTGTCAATGTTTTTTCCGGTCATTTGTTTATCTTCAAACGAAGACAAAAAACAGAATGAAAAATTCAATCTCGGACTTTTTAATATCGACCGAGGTTCAGACGTTCCTGGAAAATAATATTTTAAAACCACTTTTAGAGAAAGTATTTTCTTATTTATATCCTTATCTATTAGGCATTATGAGTCTTTGGATTATTATGTTTTTATGCACGATAATGATATTAGTTTTATTATTGAAAACTGGTTTTCCGGTATAAAGAATAATGATTGTATTCATAATTGCTACTATAACTGCTTTTGTAGCAACATCTTTTTATATAGGAGAAATGAATAAGAAATATTTAAAAGATAATTGGTCTTCATTACGATGTAATCCCTTATATATGCCCTTAGCATCATATGTAGGACAAGATACTTTTGGAAATTTTACATCTTGTGTAACGTCATCATTTCAAACATATGCAGGATTGTCAATGGATGGCTTAAATTCACAAATGTCAATGGTTTCTGATTCATTAGGTTCTATAGGGTCTTCAATGTCTGATATGAGAGGAATGATGGGTTCAACACGTGGTGGTTTTATGATGGTATTTCAAATGGTATTTGGAAAAATTGCTAATTTAATGGGTTCAATGCAATATTTAATGATTCGTATTCAAACCTTAATGGGAAGAATTGTAGGTGTGTTTGCATCTTTAATTTATGCATTTTATGCTGGTCAACAAACTGGTGAAGCTGTGTGGAATGGACCTATTGGAGAAACTGTTCGTATTTTATAAAGGAGATGTATCTCTTCATTGTATTTAGTTTATTAGGCTTAGGTGGTATTATGTATTTTTTAACTATAGCAAATATTCATAAAATTAGAGATGAATGGTCAACATATAGATGTAATCCCCTATATATGCCTATGGCATTTATAGTTCAAGATCCTGGTGGCTTTTCTGCTGTAGGTGAAAATTTTGAACATTGTATGGCTATGATGAGTGCTTCAGTTGTTGGTCAAATGAATGATGGAGCAAATAGTCAATTCTCTTTAATTAATGAAGCTTTATCAGCAATAACAAATCCACTTGCATTATTTCGTCAAATGTTTTCTATGATGAATAAATTTATATTAAGTTTTACTACTACAACTCTAGGTAAGGTTTCGGGTCCGTTAAGTATGTTTATTTATTATTTGAATAAAATTCAAGATTTAATTCGTCGTATGGTAGGAGAAGGATATATTGCTGCATTTTTTGGTGTAACTATAGTAGCAACTATTGAAGGATTTGTTTCATTATGTTTAACAATTATTAAGGGATTTGTTTATGCGATGTTAATTATTTCTATTATTTTAGCTTTATTTCAACCTGAAATTTTAGCAATAGTTTTAGTTCTAGCTTCTTCATTAGCTGCTGCTGGAGCATAATATTTTCCATGTATAAAGAAAAATGAACATGTCAAAGACTAATTTTACGTTTCTTCTTTTTGGAGCTGTTATTTTAATGGGATTTTTAGGAGCGTCTCAAATGGAACATTTTATGCAAAAAAGTGCAGGAATGCCTGTAGATGGTGCTGCTATGGGTCCTTATGATACTTCCATGGGTGGTTGGATGTCATCTGAACATATGCCTGTAGGTGATACTCCTCAAAATAAATCATTAGAAGAAAATAAATTAATGTATTTAGTTGGTAATGAAGTTGACGCTAAATGCGGTCCTACAACTTTTTCCACTGATACCGGATATGTATGTTTAACACAAAACGATAAAAATGTAATGGCACATCGTGGTGGAAATAAGTAGCTTAAAGTCTTTCCTTTCTTATAAATATAAAATGGATGCAAAAAAATTATTTAAAGCTTTTGTTAATGATTTAAAGATGGATTTTCCTGAAACAGAATTTAAATATACTGAAGATTCTATTTCAGAATTTGAAGAACTTATAACACCAAAAATATTAAAAATTCTTCAACGTGATAAAAGTTTATTTCATGAACCTTTTGAAAGTTTTGAACAAGATTTATCTACTCACTTAAGAAGTTTTAATAAACTTGAAAAATATTGGAAACATATTCAATCTTGTGCATTTGCTTCCTTTCTTTCTGGTGACATTAAAGGAAAACTATCTAAATTTTTAGATTCTTTTAAAGAAGTTCTTGGTGGTCGTGAAAGTGAATTAGATAAGGTTCTTGGAAGTGAAGAATCTCGTTCTAAGGTATCTGAAATTATGGAATTTGTAATGACTACAAAACTTGCTAAGGTTGTAACAAGTTTAGTAGAAACAATTGATATTTCTTCATTAGGTATTGATTTTGAAAATCCTGAAGATATGTTGAGATCTATTCAAGAACCTTCAAATAAAATTATGGAAACTGTAATGAAAAAAGTTAAGGAAGAATTAGATACTAGATTACGTAGAGGTGATTTCACTAAAGAACAATTAATGCGAGATATTGAAAATATTAAAGTTAAGATTCAAGAAGCATTTGGAGATATGTTTAATGATATGCTTGGAGGTCGTAAAGCAGAAGTTCCTACTGCAGCTATTCTTGGAAATACACCTGAAGCTCGTCGTGCAAGAATGATGGCTCGTCTTAGAAGAAAGGTTGGAGAAATGAAAAACCCACAGTAAAACAAATGGAACCTTTATGGATTAATGACCCATCAATATTATTTTCTAGAACTACTTGGTTTAAATTCGTGCCAATGTCTTATATGGATATTCCTACTTCATTAAATGCAATAGTTCGGTTTACGACTTATTTTTCAATAATAATGTCGATGACTGATTCTAAATATTTAATTGCTATTCCTATCGTTCTTGTATTAACTGTTCTAGCTGAAAAAGTATTTCCTCAAGTTAGAACCTTAGAAGCATTTAAGGCAGCAGCATCTGTTTTAGAAACGTTTACCAATCCTACACCAACTAATCCTTTTATGAATCCTTTATTAACAGAAATTCAAGATAATCCTAATAGAGCAGATGCAGCACCCACAACTAGCACAAAAATTAAACGTGATATTGAAAAAGCTTTTCAACATACGAGTGATATTTATATGGATACTTCTGATAGATTTGATATGGCTCAATCAATGAAAACATTTCATACCTTACAATCAGCAAAAATTCCTAATGATCAAGATGGATTTTTGAAATTTCTATCTAAGGGTATTGATGAACCTGATTTTTCTAGTGCATTCCCTGCAAGAAATGCTAAAGAGAAATCTGAATCTTATGTTGTAGCCTTAGGTTCTGCGGGATTTACGGGTTCTTCCAGTCTTCCGAACTCTACGGCGAAACCGGCGGGAACGACCCCCGCTAAATGAGCCTAAACTAAATGCATTTTTTAATTCTTGTAAAGTAGATTTAGAACCAGAAACAGCTTTACGTTTACCATTTTTAATCATAATAAAATGTGGAAATCCTGAAATACCTAACGAATTTTTCTTATCATCAGGAACATTAGCAGATTCAATCTCAGCAAATTCAAACCCTTTTTGCTGAGATTTAAATTCATCCCATATAGGTTTAGTTCTTTCACAATGAGGACAACCTGTCATAAAAAAATATATAATAATATTTGGTTTTTCTAAAAGTTTATCCAAACTCATTATTATTTTTATATGCGTTTAAAATTAAAAGATGGTTAGTTATGGAGGAACTAAACGCAGACATCGCAGACGTGGTGGAGATGGGTTTGATCCATCTACTCCTCAAGGAAGAGAATCATCTTTTATGAAAGGAAAACGTCAACAGGATGAATCTGAAGCTCAAAGATTAGGAGATCTTGCCAGTTCACACAGAAAAGATGTTGTAGAAAAACTTGAAACACATGCTAAAACTAATCCTCTATCTAACTTAGCACCTTCTGCACCTTCTTCTACAAGTTCTTCTAGAAAATCATCTACTGCTGGTAGACGTCGTCGTCACCGAAAAACACACCGTCGTAGAAGATAAATGCAGAAAAGTTGGGATGGATATATTACAGCTTTAGGTGCCCAAAGAAATCCTACAACAACTATTGATACTGGTATACCATTTCCTACATCTGGTGGACCTTCAAGTGGATTTTTAGAATTACGTCCTAAGGTAGATACTCTAAAAAAATATGATGCAATGAATCCTGAATGGGAAGGTATTAAACCATCCAATTCAACTGCTGATATGTATAAACCCGACTTTCAACAAGTTCAAAACGGATTTAATCAATCTAACTAACTAGTAAAAAAAATGCCTTCCAAAAATCAAGACAAGAAAAGTCAAGTTAAGAAATCTGCAAAAAATCGTGCACCTGATCGAAATGAAGCAGCATTTGAAGAAATTATTCATGATCTAACTAGAGATTTTGAATTCAAGAAAAAACAGTTGAAAGAGCAATCTATAGTTGCAGGAAAAGATCTTCTAACAAAAGATGCCTTGAAAAACAATGAAATATTTCTTGGTAAAGTTCAAATTGCACACAATTTGCTGCAACTTCAACTTGTAGATGAAAGAATTGTTCAAGTCCATACACCTGGTGATGCAGCTCTACATGATTATATTAAACAAACAGCACAAGGAACATCTCAGACACCAGATTTGCAACCTTATGTTCTAATCAGATTTCCCAAAGGTAATAAATGCGGAGAAACACTTGCTCTAATTTCAGAAGGAACTGAAATTACAGCTAAGAGAATGAAACTTCTAGAAAACGCAGGAATTCTAGTTCCTAAAGAAGAACAACTTGAAGCAATATTTGAAGATGAAATTAACCCTGAAGATCTTTAGGTAAATTATTAACTGCAGTATACCATTTATACATATCATAATTCTTATAATTTTTTACATACTCATCAAATTGTTCTTGAGGAAAATTAAAATGACTCAATACTTTTGTAAGTCCTTGTAATTCTTGAACCATTACATTAAAAATAACTTCAGGATCAGCCATTAAATCATATTCGGGACGACTAAATAAACAAGAATTACTTTGCATTCTTCTTCTATAATTTGTATGATGTTCATTTAAAACTTTCTTGAATTCTTTTTTAAATACAGTATTAATTAGTATATCTAGTTTTTTATTTTGATTAATATATTCAACTAATTCATCATGTCTAATTAATAGAAAATTTACAAAATCACCTTGAGAATCTAGAATTGGATAAGTTTCTTCCATATTTGTCATACATGATGAATCGCCATATGTCATGTCAATTAAAACATTTCTTTTATACATAGAACGCAATTCAGGTGCAATAGAATAATATGTTTGAATACATACATCATTCAAAGGTTTTCCAGTAAAATCTTGAATAATTAATTTATTAGGTAGACACGTTAATGCAAGATCTTTAAAACAATCTAGAGAATAATGAAATTCTTCTGTAAAAATAATAAATTCAAATCTTCCATTACGTGATATCCACGTATTATTTTTTGATTTACTTTTAAGACAACCTTTTCGTTCAAAATATTCATTTATGAAAATATAATGTTTTGCAAATTCAGGATCATAATGTATTGCTCTTGAACTTCCTTCATAATCTCTCAAAAAACATGGGAATACTTGATCTAACATAGGTGTCAATTCTTCAAATTTATATGTTCTAAATGAACTTCCAATTGCAAAATAAGTTAGATCAACTGGATTTTCTCTCATATGCCTAAATAGTGCGTTCATTTGCGTTTATGACGCTTACCACCTGTAAGTAATAAATTATCCGAACTTTCAGGTAATAAACTTAATGCTTGATTATTTGGTAATGGAAGATTACCACCTCGTTTACGAGTTTTACGCATTTTTCTTTTTCTAAGTGTTTTTCTCATTTATTAATAAGAATGTTATATTTAATTTTAGGAGTTCTAGCTTTTATATATTTATGTAGTTTTTCTACATGGGAACATATGACTAATTCAGATGTTCAAAAAAAACAAGAACATCATAAAACTGCAACAACTTGGGATTCCGTTCATAAGAAAAAGGCTGAACCTGAAGAAGCAAAATTAAAAGGACCACAAACAACTGTATTATCTGATTCTGAAAAAGAAGCTCCTAAAGCACTTCCATCACAAACAAAAACAGTAGATTACCCTGATGTTTATGGACCAGATTTACATTTAGTTCCAGGACATAAAGATTCAACTTCAAGTTCTAGTTCAAATACAGATACACATGATTTTTTACCAGCTGCAGAATTTCCTAAAGGACCTGAAGCTCCTCAACCTTTTTTAACAGATTTTTCTAAAATAATGAAATAGCTTCTTTTGCAGTTATAGGATTATTTAATGAAATCATTTTGTCTATAATATCTTTTACTTTATCATAATTTAAATTTCGTTCTAAAACTAAAATTAACAATGTCATGCCTAATTGAAATACATCATGAGTTCCATAATATTTTTTAATTAAATCTCGTTTACTATATTTGTCTATATTTTCTTGAAATTCATTCATAATTCGTTTATATTGTTCTTGAAATTCTGGCATTTTTTTAGTTGCTGCATCAACTTTTTTAGTAAATATAGTTTTAGTTACAAATGCAAAACCATACTCTAAATATACTTTCATTGGACTTGTAGTCTTAGATGTTCGTGATGAAGGATGATCTAAATCTGATACTGCACCCCAATCAATTAATTTATATTTTGTTCCACATCTTACTACATTGTCAGATTTAACATCGTTATGTAAATGTGTCTCATTTAAAATTACTAGAATTTCAAGAATATCTTTTGCATATTTCTTGATATTTTTAACCTCATAATTACTATTACATTTGTTACCAAATACTGCATATATTGTTTTAGAACCTTCAATATGTGCACCTATTAAATCTTTATCAAATGTATACATTCCACTATCTAAAACACTTGAAACAATTCGATGTGCTTTAATTTCTTCTCTAAATTCACTAGCTGCATGTGATAAAGAAAAGGTTCCTTTTTCTTTTATAATCTTAACAAAAAATTTCCCTCTACGATGAATAAACTTTGAAAATTCTTCTAAACTAATTACTTTTTTTTCATCTGAAGTATATATTGTTACTTTTTTTACATCAAGTTTATCAACGATATCGCAGAAAGAATCATTATCTGCTAAACATAAATCATATGCAACTCCATGTGCACCTTCCCCTATTTTTGATCCTCCTTCCATTATTATTATTATACATTTTAACAATAGTTTATTTGTAAAATAAAGATGTTTGGGTTAAAAAATTATGGAGGTTCGTGTTGGTTAAATGCATGTATACAAGGTATTTTAAGGATTCCTTTAATTAAACAACGTTATTCTGAAGAATTAGAACCTATTAATAAAGTAGATAAAAGTCTTCTAACAATATGGAAAACACAAGGTAATGAAGGTCTAAAAGATTTATTTGATGCTATAGGTGAAAAGAATGATGCAGCTTATGAAATGTTAGCTGGTAAATCAATTGGTGATTCTAATGAAGCATTCTTATTTTTTTGTGATACCTTACCATTCTTAGATAAGTTATGTAGATATGAAATTGTAGAAAAAATTTTATGTAAATGTGGATTTCATCAAGAAAGACCAGATTCACATATACAATTTGAATTATATCCTTCAGCTAAAAATATTCCTTTAACAACATGTATTTCTGATGTTGTTAAACCTGAAATACTTGAATCATGGAAATGTGATGGTTGTTCTGAACGTGGTCATGCAACTAGACAAATTTCTATGAAATCATTTCCAACAATATTAGTTTTTAAACTTCTTTCAAATTTACCAGTTCTTTACACAAATGTTTTAGTTATTAATTCTCATCGATATCAATTATGTAATGTAATATCTTTTAATGGTGCCCATTGGTGGGCATATAGTAAAGATCAATTGTGGGTAATGTTAGATGATACTCGTGTAAGACAATTACGTTTGAATGAAGTTCCGTCTTCACAATATGCAAAAATGCTTATTTATTATCGGATAAATTAGTAAATGGATTATCCTGTTGTTCTATCAATTTCAATTGTTATTGTAGTTTTAATTGCTGTAGTATTATTTGTTACAGTAGGTATAATTCCAGCAATTACTGTATTTGGCGTTGCTGGTCTTGTTTTCTATTTATTGCATTTATTTGGCAAATTTGATGCAACAATTCAAGATGGAAAAATATCATTTGATTTTCATGAAAATACACCATCTCCTAAGGATACTTCATCTGGAACTGTTCCTCATATAAAAGAAGTATTTCATATTTCTGGAAACTTATATACTTATGATGATGCTCCTGCAGTTTGTGCAGCTAATAATGCAGAATTAGCTTCGTTCGATCAATTAACTGAAGCATTTTCGTTAGGAGCAGAATGGTGTTCATATGGTTGGTCTGCAGGTGGTATGGCATTATATCCTACTCAATCTTCTACATGGTCAAAATTACAAGTAGAATCACAAGAATCTAAAAGAACTGCATGTGGTCATCCAGGTGTAAATGGTGGTTATTTTGATCCTAAATTAAAATTCGGAGTAAATTGTTATGGTGTAAAACCAAAAAATCATGGAATGAAATTTCCTCAACCTTTACCCACACAAGATCCTGGTTTTGATTCTATGGTTCAAAAATTTAAGAAAATGGGTATGAAACTTGCTGGGTTTAATCGCGATATTTGGTCTGAAACTGGCTTAGCTAAACAAGCTGAAAAGAACGTTTCTACAACTGCTGCATCTTTAGAAGGAGATGTAGAATCTATACCTTCAACACTTTATAATGCATTATAATAAATGTATGCCTTACAAACTCCTATTAAACGTAAATCTTTAGAAATTAAAGATGAAATAGTTCAACCTGTAGAACCACGCGGTGCTAATAGTGATCAAGCACATAGAATATGGCAATGGTTACATCATAAACCACAAAATTATTCTTTAACACCAAGAGGTGAATCTACAAGAAAGAAATTAAATCAATAAATACAAATGGCAGAAGTAGCATTAATTCTTGCTTTAGGTGCCGTTGGATATGTTTTATCTAGAGATGATTTTGTTGAAGGATTCAAGCCTTCTCCTAGACCTTTAGAAGATCATACAGATGATGTAACACATACTAATGGAAAGGGTCATTCTAATGAAGTTCCTTTTTTTGGAGCACGTGTAACTCAAAGTATGTATTCTGGTGCTACTGATCATATTTTAGATACACATACTGGTGCAGGAAAAGAATATTTTCAAAAGCGTGAAACTGAATCATTTTATGATATTAAACCAGGAACTGGAAATCCTTTTGGTAAACAAGTAGAAACTGATTTTGAACAATCTCGTATGGTTACAGCTATGCAAACTAAAAATGTATTTCCAGTAGAAAGAACTTTGGTTGGTGCACCAGGTTCAAATGCAGGATATACAAATGAAGGACAAGGTGGTTTTCAACAAGATCAATTACGTGAATGGGCATTACCACCTACAACTGATGAATTAAGAATTGCTTCCAAACCTAAATTAACATTTACATCCGATCCAGTTCCTGGTGTAAATGTTGTTACTCAACCAGGTATTCAAGCACCAGTAAATAAAAATAAACCTGATAAATTTGCAGTATTAGGAATGGATAGGGCAAATACAACTGTAGGTGCACAAACTGCACCTAGATTACATCCTGAAGAACCAATGAAGCCTCAGGCACGTGAAACCACAAGTGTAGCATATTATGGATCAGGTGGAGGACAAGAAGGATTATGGGCATCATATGTTCGTTCATTTACTGAACCCTTTCAAGAATTTATGAAACTAACTACCGAAGGACGTCCTGGTCCTGCTGCTATTCAAGGTTCTGGTAATACAATTGGAGCTGATACATATTCAGCACAAACTAGAAAGGATGAAACTGTTTTTTCCGATGCTTCAAGATTTAATGCTCCCAAATCAGTATTTACTGCAGATTCTCAACATATGGGTTCATATAGATATAATGAACCTCTTCAACAAGATATTCATATGGAACGTAATCATCCTGGAATTTTAGATGCTCGTCAAAGTAATCCTTTAGCTATTCCATTAAATTCATACTAGTTAAAAAACGGATATAACTTTTCAATATATAGAGTTATAAACTATAAAATGCGTCCAAGAGTTGTTGACTTGTTTTCAGGAGCAGGTGGATTAACACAAGGTTTCTCAAAAGATTATGATGTTCTATTTGCAATCGAACATGATAAAGATGCAGCAACAACTTATTCTGCTAATTTTAAACATCCGATGATAAACGAAGATATAACAAAAGTAGATGCTGAATCTCTTCTGAAACAATTTGGAAAAGCCGATGTAATTATAGGAGGTCCACCGTGTCAGGGATTTAGTATGGCCGGTAAACGAGATAATAAAGATCCAAGAAATAGTTTATTTATGGATTATTTAAGATTTGTCAAAGTATTTGAACCCTCATATTTTATTCTTGAAAATGTTCCTGGTATTTTAACTATGAAAACTTCGGCCGGAGAATTAGTTAAAAATATTTTAGTTTCAGAAGTTGAAAAATTAGGATATAAAATAAAATTTGAAAAATTGTATGCACCTGATTATGGAGTTCCACAAAAACGTAGAAGAGTTATATTTCTTGCTTGGAAAGATAAAGAACCTCAATTCCCTCAAAAAACTCATACAAAAGAAACTTATGTTCCAATAAAAACAATTTTATTCCCAAAAAATGAAGTTCTAGAAAAATATTATCATAGTCAAAAAATGATTGATGGATTCTTTGCAAGGTTGAAAAAAAACAAAGAGTCCGGAAAAGGATTTGGAGCACAATTTATTAAAGAAAATGAGCCGTGCTATACAATTTCAGCAAGATATTATAAAGATGGTTGTGATGCTTTAGTAAAATATTCTGATACAGAAATTCGTAAACTAACTGAAAAAGAAGTAGCAAGAGTCCAAACTTTTCCTGACTCTTTTATATTTCCGGTATCTTCAGTCCAAACATATAAACAGATTGGTAATGCAGTTCCTTGCAAATTAGGTGAAGTCATAGCTACCAGTATCTTGAAAATGTTTAATACTTAAAATAAATTGTTCAAAAGTCCATAAAGGAGCAGTTTGATAAACTAATATACAACCATATCCTGTAATTGTTTGAATCAAACATTCCGGAGGGTGTTCGTTAGTAAGATAAATAAGTTTTTTACATCTATCTTTCAAATCCAGATCTTGGCGATAGCGTTCTTTTAACGTTTTTTTTGCAGAAAGAACTATACATGATTGAATAGTTTGACAATCTTTGTGCGGAATGATATAATCTAGTTTATGATTACTTTGTGAAGGTTTTCTTTTATGGATTATACCTGCTGAATCTACAAAATGTTGTTTAAGAAATTGAATCCCATTTCTTTCAAATAGTCTTTCCATTGATTTTTCAAATGAGTTTCCAGCATTAACTTTTCTCGTTTGAAATATCGACATACACATATTAGCAAGATGCATCTTACCTTGTTTATCTTCTTTTTCATCATACCATACTTTTTCAAATTCTTCTAAAGTTAACGGAGTTTTCATAAGGTCAACACATGTTTTATAAGCTCTTTGTAGTTCTGCTTTTTTTTCTTCATGCCATAAAAGTTTTGAAATTTCGTCCATTTTTTCATCAAACACTTTAATATAACAAAGTCCATTTTAATAAATGGATTTAATTCGTGAAACCTTAATTTATAAGAATAATGTTCTTCATGTGTGTATGAATTCTTTAACACGTCAAGAGCAATATGAATTTTTAAGATTAGTAATAGCTACTAGAAAATCTGGTATAACTTTTTGTTATGATAATTCAAATGCTTATATTACATGTATAATTGAAAAAATTGGTTTGGAAAGAATTAAATGTGAAAAGCATTAAAGTATGGCAACCCTGCTCTAACTGCTTGTTGATTTGCTTGTGTATTCATATATCCAATAATAAAAGTTTGATAATCCCCAATCTCAAATCTTCCCGGATAATTTCTATCAGCTTGATTTACTAAGGTATTTACATCAACTTCACGCCATGGAGGCCTTATTAATCCACGATTTACTCGTTTTAACCGGTCTCTTTCAGTTTGTCTTGCATCTCCTTTTGGTGGAGGTCCAGCTACAGCAGCTGCTGCAACTGCTGCAGCTACAGGTCCAACTGCTGGTCCAGCTACAGATGTTTTTGGTCGTGATAAACTTAGAATGTTAGGATCATCTTTTGAAACAATATTTCCATTAGGTAATATTAATTCTTCAGGTGTTTCAGATGCCATTGGATCAATATATCTAAATTTAACTTGACGACCATCAGTATATTTTCTTAAAATAGTCCATCTACCATTACAATGTAATAATAATCCTTGTAAATTTAAGATTTCACCTCCAGCTAAACGAACTAAAATAGGAATATTTCCAGTATATTCAAATGAATTAAATCCTAACATTATTAAAGCTAAACGTAAAACATGATGATGATAATTTTCATCACTTGAACAAAATTCAGCTAAATTTATTCTAGAAAGTGGATGAGCAGGATCAATAGCAGCATGCATTCTTTGACAAAGAGCCATTAATTCAAATTTTGTATCATTTCTATGAACCATATTATAGATATAATCATCATCTACAACATATGTAGGATCAGAAATTCCTTTATCAAAAATTTCAGCTCCTAATAAATTATTTAATGATTGACGACCACATCCTGTATTTTCAGCTTCATAAAATTCATGGAAACTTTTTTCAGGTGGGCGTATAGTTTTATTTAATACTATTGGAGTTGATATTACGGCAGCACCACTAGGACGTCCACCTATAGTAAAATCTTGTATATCTCGAGTATAATTAGGATTTGTAGGATCATACTCAATAATACGTGTTAATTCCATACCTGGATTATCAATTGCTCTTCTAACATTAACTGAATAAACTTTATCTACAGTTCCAGCAGCTGTAAAATTTGTATTTTCTCTAAAAAATTCAGCTAAACTATCATAATCTTTAACTAAAAATGTTCTTTCTTTATTAATATTTAAATATCGTTTGAATGAATTAGATTTCAACATAACAGTTTGATATAAAATATGTGGCGATATTGTATTAGAAATTGTAAACCTTGTAGCAATAACAGGTCTTGCAATAATAGGAACTTGATCTCTACTTGCAGGACTTGGATCTTTTACAGCTCTATCTATTCTTTCTATCGTTTCTCTGATAGAAAGTGGTGCAGGATCAACTATTCCTCCTACTGGTAATAATCCTGGTGGTGGTCCTGCTGCTGCTACTGCTGGTGGTGGTGCTAATGCTGCTGGTAATAATGGAGCTCTTGGTGGTGGTCCTGCTGCTGGTAATAATGGAGCTCTAGGTGGTGCTGCTACTGCTGCTGGTAATAATGGTGGTGGTCCTGCTACTGCTGCCGGTAATAATGGTGGTGGTCCTGCTACTGCTGCTGGTAATAATGGTGGTGGTCCTGCTGCTGCTCTAGGTCCTGCTGCTACTGCTGGTATTATTTGAATAGTTCTTGTTGGAATTGCCCCTCTAGGTGGCATGTTTATTGCTGCAGCTCTTCCTGCCATTTTATAATTATAAACATATAACATTTAATGATCAAGCAAAAAATCCCAAAAGCTTTAAGAGAGCAAATATGGTTGAGAGATTTAGGAAAAAAATATGAAGGAAAATGTCGTATTGTATGGTGTGAGAATAAAATGACTGTATTTGATTTTCAATGTGGTCATGATATTCCTGAATCACATGGTGGACAAACTATCTTGGAAAATTTAGTTCCAATTTGTTCACGATGTAATTTATCTATGAGTAACACTTATACAATAAAACAATGGAATCAATTGTCCCAACCCCAAACAATCTGGAGAAGAATTCTGAGATTCTTCAGACTTACCAAGTCAGATACGGAAAATCATGGTATTCAATCATCCCAAAAAAATACGAACCAGAAAGACAAACTTTCGAAATTGCATGGAAAATGATTAAAGAAAATACATCTTCAAAAACAACTTATCGTGAATGGTTTTTAAAAGAACGTGAAGATGCTAAATTGTTATATGGTTTTTCTCTTTAATTTAATAATGAACCAGTATTTACAAATATTTTTAATTGTTCTTGTAACTTCTTTCTTAATTGTTGGAGGATGGTATTATTGGAAAGGTTATTATCCAGGTTCTTCTCATATAGTTGAAGATCCACCTATATCAAAAAATGGTCTAGATGAAGGACAAGCTAAATTTATGTTTTTTTATACTACATGGTGTCCATGGTCACATAAAGCATGGCCTAAATGGAGATCTTTTAAACAAATGATGGAAAATAATCCTGTAAAATATGGAGATCAAACTATTCTATTTGAAGAAATTAATTGTGATGCTGATAAAGGTAAGGCTGCATTATATAAAATTGTAGGATATCCAACATTTAAATTAGCAACCATAGATAAAACATTTGTAATGCAAGGAACTCCTGATCCATTAACTTTTGATATCTTCTTGAAAGGAGCTTTGGGAGAAAAATCTTCTAGTTAATTCTTCTCCACGAGAAATCATTTCTTCACGTTGTTTTTCACCAATATCTGATATTCCTGAAGGTAAACTATAATGTAAATTAATATTATTTTTATGAAATGTTTTTTTCCTTTCGTAAATACATGAAGATTTATACATTCCATATAAAAATTCTAAATGAGAAATTTGTTTAATTGTTTGAGGTGTTATTTTTGGATCATCATGAATAATAGATAAAAATAATGTTTGTTCATGATCTTCTGGAGGAACAAAATCAATAATAATATTAGTTAGATAGCCCCCATCAATATAAACTGAATCATTAATAATCTGTGGACAAAAAATTAAAGGAATACAACACGATGCTCTTAAAGCTTTTAAAATTGGAATATTACCTGCAAATATAGTTAATGAATGTTTAGTTATATTTGTTGCACAAATTTTTAGTTTTTTAGGAGTATCGCAAATATTTTTATTACGTAAATTTATTTGTTCAGAATCAAATAATTCTAAAATAAATAATTCAAATAAATCCATTTCAAATAAACCTTTTTTTTGAAATGAAGTTTGTAATTCAACTAAAGAAAATGTAGTAAATTTACTAAATGAAGAAATTTTAGTAGACATTCTTTCTAATGCTTGAATATCTAATTTATATGCTAAAGCTACAGCAACTATAGAACCAACTGAACATCCATAAAATTCTTCAAACGTAAATTTTTTGTCAAGTATTTTTAAGGCTCCTAAATGTAATATTCCTTTCATTCCACCGCCTCCTAAAGCAAGAATTTTATATGTCATTGTAGTAATAAGTAAAGAATGATGAAAGCCAGAGAAATATGGGATGAACAAGAAGAACATAAATTGTATAAATTAGGTGCTATGAAACCTATTTTATCACAGATTGAAGGTAAGGTTCGTCAACAAGCAATTACAAATGGTAATGCTCCCTACATCCTATTTGAAGTTCCTTCTTTTGTTTTTGGTTATCCTTTATTTAATCATAAAGATGCTATAAATTATTTATTAAATGAATTATTAAAAGCTGGATTTTGGGTATGGAATGTTGAAGAAAAATATCTTTTAATATCATGGTTAAAACCTGTAAAGTCAAAAGATTTAGGTAAACCTATTCTAACAACAAATTACCGTCCACTTGTTTATGACAATGTTTTTATGCAGTAATTCGCGAGAGTTCTTGCAGATGGATCTGTAGTTTCAGGTGACCATTTAGGCATCCAATAATACGGAATAATATTTTCACAATTTGGATAATGTTTTTTAAATATATTTAAATAATGATATTTTTCATTATCTACGAAACTTCTATACCAAGGTTTTGAACCAATATTTATTACACCATCACTAAATGCTTCTTTTTGTCTCCAAAGAATTTCATCTGGTAAATATGCAGAATCATCAAATTCATTGACATTATCGTTAATATTACTGGTATCTTTAGAATCTGTAGAATCTATAGAATCTGTAGAATCTGTACCT